>WNFT01003648.1_pt1 | contig 21792 bp, 18 predicted proteins | sample 5400191 | NCBI WGS metagenome assembly WNFT01 (sample SAMN13153359, study PRJNA577476) | soil metagenome | isolation source: 80 cm saprolite under Madrone tree | place: USA:California | collected 2016-06-14 | reverse complement strand
GATTGCTCCAACGAGCCTGAAATCTCTTGCTGTCCGGGCCCGAAGAGGAGCTCCATATTTTCTGTTTGGCCGTCCTTCAGCGGCACACTTTCGAGCGCGGCGGGAAACGTTCTCGGGAGGAATTCTTCGAGCGGCGTTGTGGGCGCGCGGCGGTTCCAAGGACAAACGTCCTGGCAAATGTCGCAGCCGAACACATGGCTGCCGATGGGCTCACGCAACTCGCCGGGAACCGCGCCGCGCAGCTCGATGGTGAGATAGGAGATGCAGCGGCGCGCATCCATGACGTAAGGCTCGACGAAAGCTTGCGTGGGGCACGCGTCGATACAGCGGCGGCAGCTTCCACACAAATCTGGCGGCGGCAGGACGCCATCCTCCAAGGTTGGGGCAAGATCCAAGGTTGTGACGATCACCCCGAGAAAAATCCATGAACCCAGGCGCTGATTCAAAAGCAGGGTATTCTTGCCCAGCCAGCCGAGGCCCGCATACTTAGCGAAGATTCGCTCCTGTAGCGGTCCGGTGTCGGCATAAACACGAGCCTCGAAGGGTTCGGCAAAACGTTCCCTGAGAGCTGCCGCTAATTCGTTTAGTCTTTCTTGTAACACTTCATGGTAGTCGTCACCCCAGGCGTAGCGTGAAATCCATCCGCGCGGCTCAGCATCTTCGGGCAGATGGGTGACGTCGGTCGACCCGGGCAAGTTCGTGCTGTAGTTAAGAGCGCAGACGATCGCGCTGCGAATGCCCGGAAAAGCGCCATCTGCGCTACGCCGGCGCGGGTCGGATAAATACTTCATTTCGCCAGCGAACCCGCGCGCCAGCCACTCCTCCGTGTGCTCCAGCTCAGGGAATTTCCCGGCGGATACAACGCCGCAAAGATCAAAGCCCAGCTCCTTGGCGCGGGCTTCCACCCACATGCTGTCAGACCTGGCTCGCATCTTTCCGATTCTTCCGCACCTTACGCCGTCCGGCGAGCGGGGCAGTTGAGGGAGAGCAAAAACTCGAACCGAGCCATTCTGCGGAACTAGCGGTAGCTGCGCAGAGCGCTATTCTCGTCAGAGTAGACCTCGAAGACGGTGAACAGCTTGGTCAGTTGCAGGAGATCGTGCACTTTTTTTGTCAGTTGCAGAAGCTTGAGGCTGCCGCCTCGATTTTTCACTCCCGTGTAGGCGCTGACGAGTTCTCCGATGCCGGAGCTGTCGATGTAATCGACATCGGCCAGATTCAGAAGGATGAGGGTACGCTGATCTTCCAGCAACTCGCGGATGGTCTTTCGCAAAAGCGCGCTGCCTTCGCCGAGCGTAATACGGCCGCTGATATCGACGACGGTCACGCCGGCAGCTTCACGGTATGTGGCTCGCAGTGCCATTTAGATTGGGCTCAAGCTTCCTTTTTCGGTGCGGCCCCTTGGCCGCTTTTGCCGTTGGTTCCGGGATTTCCGGACAAAGGCAATTTCTTGGACATGATGATTTCCGCACCCCCCGTACGGCCTGGGACGACCTCGAATTCATCCATGAACGCGCGCATCAGGAAGATGCCGCGGCCGGAGGTGCTCAGCAGGTTTTCCTCGGCGAGAGGGTTGGGCACGCCGCCGAGGTCGAAACCTTTCCCTTCGTCCAAAACGTGAATAATCATTTTTTCCGGCGTGAGGTCCAGAACGAGGTGAATCTTTTTTTCGGGGCGCTCTTCGTTGCCATAGTGAAAGGCATTGATGACGCCTTCGCGCACGGACATTCCAATGCGGTAGCAGTCGTCTTCGCCAAATCCGGCAGCCTCCGCCACGCGCAGACACATTTCCTCGGCGAGATTGACGCTCTCGACCTGCGTCTCCAAAGTAATTTCAAGGTGCTTGGAGTCTTCGGACATGCGGGGGCGTCACCAGCGCCCAATCGGCCCGGTTGTGGGCGCCTTATGGGTAACATAGGGACGGAAAGCGAGTCAATGGAGGAGCAGCTCTAGGGTCGCCCCGTTGTTCCCGTAGAGAAATGGCCGTTCCCCGGACGGCAACTGCTACGCCCAATAGGAACGGTCCAGAGTCCGGTACTGAATCGCCTCGCTGAGGTGCCGAGGCTCGATATTCTCCGCGGCATCAAGGTCCGCAATCGTGCGCGCCACTTTCAGAATGCGATCATGTGCCCGGGCTGAGAGACCTAACCGGGTGATGGCGTTTTCCAGCAATTTTTCTCCGTCCGGCGTAATGGCGCAGTACTTGCGGATCATTTTGGGCATCATCTGCGCATTGGAGTACGTCTTCCTGTCAGCGCGATAACGCTCGGTCTGGCGGTTGCGCGCTTCGATCACCCCTTGGCGTACCGCAGCGGAATCCACTGAAGAGGAGGGCGCACGCAACTCCTTGTACTTCACCGCGGGCACTTCGATGTGAATATCGATGCGATCCAGGAGAGGACCGGAAATCTTGGAGACGTACCGCTGAATCATCGGCGGAGTGCAGTGGCACTCGCGCGTAGGGTCGCCGAAATAGCCGCAGGGACAAGGGTTCATGGCGGCAGCCAGCATGAAGCGAGAGGGGAAGGTTACGGAAACCGCGGCGCGCGCAATCGTCACGGAACCGTCCTCCAGCGGCTGGCGCATGACCTCCAGCACGTTGCGCTGAAACTCGGGCAATTCATCCAGGAAGAGCACGCCGTTGTGACCTAGCGATACTTCGCCTGGCCTCGGCACAGCGCCGCCGCCAATGAGCCCGGCATCGCTGATAGTGTGGTGCGGCGAGCGGAAGGGTCGCGTGCCCACCAAGCCGCGGCTGTCCTCCAGAACGCCGGCGACGCTGTGGATGCGCGTGGTTTCGATGGCCTCCTCCAGCGACATGGGCGGCAAGATAGTAGGGATGCGTTTGGCGAGCATGGTCTTGCCCGCTCCGGGCGGTCCGATGAACAAAATGTTGTGACCGCCCGCGCAAGCCACCTCCAGAGCGCGCTTGGCTGCCTGCTGGCCGTGGACGTCACGCAAGTCGACCGCGTATTGCGCCGCTTCGCTGAGCAACTGGCGCGCATCTACCCGCACGGGCTGAAACGATTCCGGAGAATTCACCAAGTCCACGGCTTGCGGCAGTGACTTCAGCGCGAAGACATCCACGCCTTCCACGACAGCGGCCTCGCGCGCATTTGCCTCGGGAACAGCCACGGATTTCAAGCCGACTTCACGCGCGGCCAGCGCCGCGGACAGCGCGCCCCGCACCGGCCGCACGCTGCCGTCCAGCGAGAGCTCGCCGAGAAACATGCACTTGTCCAGCATTTTGCCGAAGAAATGTCCCATGCAACCGGTCAGTCCCAACGCCATAGGCAAATCGAAAGCGGAGCCCTCTTTGCGCACATCGGCGGGCGCCAGGTTAATTGTGACGCCCTGGCCATGGGGGAACTCGAACCCACAGTTCCTAAGCGCGGACTTGATACGCTCGCGGCTTTCCTTCACGGCATTATCCGGCAGCCCGACAACATTGAAGTCGGTCATGCGCGCGGAGCCTACATCGACCTCCACTTCGACGAGGTAGGCGTCGATGCCATAGACGGAAGCGCTGAGCGTTTTGAAGAGCATAAAGAGGGAAGCCGCGAAAAGCTGAGTGCAGCATAAACCAATGCGGAACTATACGCCAGAGGCAACAATTCCACGGCGGTATCGCTAACACACAGCAGGGCACCAGGCTTCTTTACAGCCATCGATGCGGACACGTATATTGGCTTCACCGGCAGTGTGCACGTACTCCTTCCTGCGTGAGGTTGGCCCATGATTGGCTGGATTATTTTGATCGCGTTGGTCCTGATCATTGTTTTCCTGGTCGGGATGTACAACAGCTTGGTGCGCCTAAAAGTCACCTGCGACAACGCCTGGGCGGACATCGATGTGCAGCTCAAGCGGCGCTACGACTTGATTCCGAACCTGGTGGAGACGGTCAAGGGCTACGCGGGACATGAGAAAGGTACGCTGGAGGCGGTGATCAACGCGCGCAATCGAGCCATGAGCGCGACGAGCCCTGGTGACAAGGCGCAAGCAGAGAACATGCTTACCGGCGCGCTGAAGAGCTTGTTTGCGCTTTCCGAAGCGTATCCGCAACTCCGCGCCATCGAGAGCTTCACGTCGCTGCAGACTTCGCTCACTCAAATCGAGGACACCGTGCAGAATGCGCGGCGCTATTACAACGCCGTGGTCCGCGACCTGAACACCAAAATCCAGCAATTCCCCTCGAATATTTTCGCGAACATGCTGGGATTCAAGCCGCGTGAATTCTTCGAGGTCTCCGCGCCTACCGAGCGCGAAGCGCCGAAAGTCAGCTTTAGCGCGCCCACGGCATGACGCTGGAGCTACACACTGAATGACGCGCGTGCGCCGCATCGCCATCCGATCGTTCTTCGCCATCGCTCTAGTTTCTGCTTTTGTTTTCCCGGCAACTTCGGCTCTCAGCACCCGCGAGCTGCGCATCGAAAACTTTCAGTCCGAAACGGTCGTTATGCCGGACGGAACGATCGATGTCACGGAGACCATTCAAGCGCATTTTATCGGCGGGCCGTGGCATGGGCTTTATCGAACGATTCCGGTCGAATATGTTACGCCGCAGGAGCTGAATTACTCGCTGTTTCTTGACGTGAAGCGCGTGGTGAACGGAAGCGGCCAAGCGCTGAAGTACGAGACCAGCCGCGAGCGTCATTACCGTAAGCTCAAGATTTACGTTCCGGACGCCGACAACTCCACGCAGAACATCTCCATCGAATATTCGGTTTCCGATGCGCTGCGCTTTTTCGAGGACCACGACGAGCTCTACTGGAACGTGACCGGCGACGAGTGGGACATTCCCATTCAGGCGGCCAGCGCGCGCATCATCCTTCCGGAAGGCACCACGAATATTCGCGCTAATGTCTTTACCGGCGCGTACCGTTCGCGCGCACAAAATGCGGACGTGGACATTGCCGGAAACGGCGTCGAGGTGCACACGCGCGAGCCTTTGCACTTGCACGAAGGATTGACCGTCGCCGTCGCGTTCGACAAAGGCTTCGTTCACGAGCCAACAGCGTCGAGCAAGCTTATTCTATTCTTCCATAGCAATTGGCCGCTCGGTATTCCCGTCGGCGCATTTGTGGTGATGTTTTATTTGTGGTGGACGCGCGGGCGCGACCCGCGGCTGCGGCCCATCGCCGCGCAGTATGAACCTCCGGACCAGCTCACGCCGGGAGAAGTGGGCACACTGGTGGATAACTCCGCGGACATGCGCGACATCACAGCGTCCATCGTCGACCTGGCCGTGCGCGGCTATATCGTCATCGAGGAACACCAGAGGGACCGCATGCTCGGGCTGATGCACGACAAGGATTACAACTTCATCGTGCAAAAGGATCGCGCGGAATGGGCGAAGCTGAAGCCGCACGAGCAGGCGTTGCTCGAGGGTATGTTCACGACGGGAACGGTCGGCGAATCCGTCTCGATGTCCAGCCTGGAAAACCATTTCTATACAAACTTGCCCGGCATCAAGAGCAACATCTTTTCTTCGCTGGTGGCGGACGGCTACTACACCAGGCGCCCGGATAGCGTCCGTTCCGCTTACATCGCAGCGGGCGTGGTCGTCGGCTTTCTTTTGACATTTGGGGGGTTGAAGGTCGCTTCGAGCCAAGGCATGGCTCCGCTGACGTTCATCATCGCGGGAATCCTCACGGGCTTGATCATTTGCGGGTTTGGTTGGTTCATGCCCGCGCACACGGAACAGGGCGCGCGCGCGTTGGAGGGTGTCCTAGGCTTTGAGGATTTTCTCGTGCACGTTGAATCCGATCGTTTCAATCGCACGATTAAGACGCCCGAAATGTTCGAGAAATTCCTGCCGTTCGCGATGGCGCTCGGCGTGGAGAAAAACTGGAGCCGGGCTTTCCAGGGAATCATGACGCAGCCGCCCCAGTGGTATCGCGGCTCCTCGTATGGGCCGGGCTTTTATCCGATGATGTTCACGAACGATTTGAGCTACATGTCCTCGCGCGCCGGCAACGTGATGGCCTCCGCACCGCGCAGCTCGGGAGGTTCTGGCTTTTCCGGTGGCGGAGGCTTTTCCGGCGGGGGATTCGGCGGCGGCGGTGGCGGCGGTTTCTGAGCGTGCAGCAAAGTACCTTTTGACAAAGCATTTGCCGCGAATACAATACCCGCACTCTCCGGCAAGTGAGTAGGTCAATGACGCGGGACTCTCCACTGAAAAGGTGACTTTGACGTAAAGCTTAAGGTGTCGGTTGTCGGGCCAGCAGTGTTTCCGTTTGAACCGTGGAACGAAACCAAGCAGTAGTGGAGGAAACATGTTGCGAGCACTTTCGATTTTCGCAGTGGTGCTTCTCGCAGGTGGCGCGGTCCGCGCGCAAGGCTCGCCGTCGGCGGATCAGGCCGAGCAGGTAAGGATGCTGCTTGAGCGCGTACAACAGCTCGAGAAGCGCGTCTTGGAGTTGGAGGCGCGGCAGGCGCCGCCGCAAGCGGGCGCCATTTCCGCGGCGAATGAACCGTCGCCGCAATTACGGGCGCAGCAGGCGGCGCAAGCACCGGCCGCGGCGGGACCCCGGCCCGGGCAGCACGAAATGCAGGAGCAGCAGGCTGCTACCGTTCAGCAGATGGAGACACACTATCCGTCGCTGCAGATTCGGGGATTCGGCGACGTCGATTTCTCGGCGACGGACCAGAAGGGCACGACGAGCGGCTTCAATCTTGGGCAGCTCGATTTGCACTTGGCGTCGGCGCTGTCGCATAAGGTGAGCTATTTCGCAGAGATTACGTTCAATGCGCACCCGACCGATTACACCGTGGAAGTGGAGCGCAACATCATTCGCTACGATTACAACGATTATTTCAAGCTGTCGTTCGGGCGATATCACACGCCGATTGGGTATTGGAATACGGCATTTCACCACGGAGCGTGGCTGCAGACGACCATCAGCCGCCCGGACTTTGTGCGATTCGGCGGAACATTCATCCCGGTGCACTTCGTGGGACTCCTGGCAGAAGGCAACATTCCCTCGGGCGGCGCGGGCCTGAGCTACAACGTGGGAGTTGGAAATGGGCGCGGATCGATGATCAACCGGCCGGGCGATGCGGGGGACAACAACGACAATCGCGCGTGGGTGGCGAATATCTATTCCCGGCCGCAGAGGCTCTATGGGTTGCAACTCGGAGCTTCGGTGTACCGCGACAAGATCACGCTGGCGGGCGGCGATTTTCGGGAGTGGATTAGTGACGCCTACGTAGTGTGGACCAAGGAGACTCCGGAGTTCTTGGCGGAGTTTGCGAACGTCAACCATCGCAAAGTGCTGACCAATTTGTCGACGAATAGCGAGGCGTTTTACGTGCAGCTCGGCTACCGGCTGCCCTGGTTTGAGAGAAGCGTGAAGCCGTATTACCGATTTGAATATACTCACACGCCGCTCAGCGAGCAGGTGTTCACGATCCAGGATTTGGTAGGCTCGACTCTCGGCGTGCGGTACGACATAACGAACTATGCCGCGTTTAAGACGGAATATCGCAACTTCAGACGGGGAATCGGCGAACCTCGTGTCAATGGGTGGTTTGCACAGACCGATTTCACTTTTTGAGTGAGTCGCCCATGAACGCAACCACAAAACGCGTAGCGATGATTGTTTGGGTGCTTAGCTGGCCGCTGGTAGCGATGGCGCCTTCCGGCGCGCAGACGACGCGAGGCGGAGCGGATATCGCGGTGGTGGTGCACCCCGATACGCCGGTCAGCGACCTTAGCCTCTCTGATGTGCGCAAGGTTCTCTTGGGGGAGCGACAATATTGGAGTTCGAAACTGCCGGTAGTGTTGCTCATTCGCGCGCCTGTCGCTCGTGAGCGCGATGTCGTACTACGGGTCGTCTACGAAATGAGCGAAGCTCAGTTCAAACAGTACTGGGTGGCCAAGATTTTTCGAGCGGAGGCGGCATCGCCGCCTAAGATCGTCTACTCCAACGACATGCAGTACGAACTTGTTTCTGCCATTCCCGGAGCAATAGCGTTCATGGACGCGCGCAATGTGCGGCCGGGATTGAAAGTACTGCGCGTCGATGGGTACTTGCCGGGAGATAAAGAATATCCATTGCGATAGGGCCACCCGGGGATGGCCCTTATTGCGACCCGTTAGGTCGCCAGCTTCATGCGCCGGACGATTTCCTTGAAACGCGGCTCCGATCGAATGGAGTCGAACATGGGCTCGACACCAATCGAAACGAGCCCGCTGTCGTGCTCTTCGTAAGCCTTCTCAAGCCACTCGAGCGCTTTCTCCCGTTGGCCCAGGCGCATATAGCCCTCTGCAACGCTGAAGGGAGAGACATAGCCATGTTTGGAGATTTCAGCCAACCCATCGAGCCAGCTCTGCTGCACGCCTTTGTATCCGTACTTGGAAAAATCCTCCGCGATGGAAGCGGCGAGCTCCGGACTCCCCGGCAGTTGGTCGATGGCTTGGTCGCTGCGGCGGGCCAAATAGAACTGCCAACCCAGCGTCGTGTTGATGATCAGCGAGAGTGGGTCCAATTCCTGGGCACGTTTTGTCTCTCGCAGTCCTTCCTCCGGCCGTCCCATGTTGGCCAGGTAGTCCCCGTACCAGTGGTGTGCCGTGGCTGAGTTCGGATTTAACTCGATGGCCCGCCGGAATTCTGTTTCTGCTCCGGTCCAGTCCCACTCAAAATGCTCCTTCACAAGCGCGAGGGAAGTGTGTGCTTCCGCCAGCGTGTCATCGATTTCCAACGCCTGCATGGCCGCCGCCTTTGCCTTCGGCCACGCCTCTGACGGTGGTAGATACCCCGCGTCACCTAGCAAACTATACGTATCAGCCAGCCCCGCGTAAGACAACGCGTATCTCGAATCCTTTTGCACCGCCTGTGTGAAATAGTCAGCGGCCCTTTTGAAGTCGGCTTCGGTCCACTTGTTCCAGTAGAACAAACCCTGCAGGTAAAGCTGATACGCCTCAACGTTTTCGGTAGTCCGCTTCGCCAGCAGTTTTCGCTCTACGCCTTCAAGTTTGGGGCGCAACCGGCCGTAAATGTCGGCGGCAATCTCCTGCTGCACCGAAACCAGGCTGGAAAGCTTGCGGTTGTATTGCTCGCCCCAGATTTGTCGGCTTCCGGCCACGTCTTCCAGGCTGACACTGATCATCAGCTCATCGCCGCTCTGAATGAGCCTGCCGGTAAGGATGGCCTTGACGCCCATGTCATGTCCCCACTTCTGCGGATCGGTTGGCTGCCCCTTGTATCGAAACACCGTATTGCGGGACATCACCGAAAGGTTAGGCAATTGCGAGAGGCTGTTGATCAGGCTCTCCGTGATCCCATCGCTGAGATATTCCGTTTTCGGGTCGTTGCTTACGTTCGTGAAAGGCAAGACGGCAATTGAGTCGATGCGTCCCCACGTGGAGCCGTGAAACAAGCGATCGCGCAGGCCGCCAATATTCCAGCCAAATAAGAGTAGAACCAGGGCCGCTACTGCAGCCCAAATGAGAATCCATCGGCGCTTCATCGGCGGCTCAGAAGACGCACCCGAAGTAACTTGGAAAGCGCGCGCCGAGTCCGTATCGCGCTTCAACCGTTGCAAATCCGCACTGAGATCCGCTGCCGTGCGGTAGCGGAGCGCACGGTTCTTTTCCAGAGCTTTGTTGATGATCTGCTCAAGTTGCGGGGAAATGGCTGGATTCAGACGGGCTGCCGGTGCCGGCGCACGATTGAGAATGGCCTCGAACACAACTCCCGAGGTGTGTCCTACAAAAGCCTGCCTGCCCGTGGCCATTTCGTACAGAACAAGTCCGAGGGAGAACAGGTCCGTGCGCTCGTCCAACTCTTCCCCGCGCACCTGCTCTGGAGACATATAGGCCACCGTGCCCATGGAAACACCCGTGCTGGTCAGATGCGCATCTTCCGTTGTGGCGGTGAACGCGGTTCCGGCATGGGTCAGCGACGCAACCCCCTTGCGTTCCGGCAACAACTTGGCGAGACCAAAGTCGAGAAGCTTTATCTGGCCGCGTTCGGTCAGAAAAATATTCGCAGGCTTGATGTCGCGATGAATGATGGCCTTGGCGTGAGCAGCTTCGAGGGCGTCCGCCATCTGATGACCGTATTCCGGCACGCGCTCAATGTCTAACGGCCTACCGTCGATGCGGTGCTTGAGCGTCTGCCCCTCGAGAAACTCCATGACAATGAAACTCTGGCCTTCGTATTCGTCGACGTCATAGATAGTGCAGATGTGCGGGTGGTTGAGCGACGAAGCCGCTCGCGCTTCGCGTTGAAAGCGCTCAACGGCCGGATGATCCTTGGAAAGCCGCTCAGGAAGAAATTTCAGGCAGACGTAGCGGCCGAGACGAACGTCCTCGGCCTTATACACAATCCCCATGCCGCCGCCGCCCAGCTTTTCCAGAACGCGGTAATGGGAGATGGTTCGCCCGGTCATGAGAAGGAAACCGCCATTCGCGGTTCATCTTAGGGTGCGTCTACCGGCAAGTCAACGCGCACTCAATCGTCCGTGTTTTGCGGGGCGAGCCCGTAAAGCCTCAGTGATCATGAAGTTCTGGCTGCCGCCTCCCTATCTCTTCTTTTATCCACGCTTTTCTCGCATCGCCGAAAATTCCCTTTGTTTTGCCTGCGGGGGCTTCTCCAGCAGTTGATCGATGGCGCGCACCAGCGCATGCCCGGTCGAGCGCAATTCGCCGATGCGGTGCCGCGCCACTTGTTCCAGGATGCGCTCCCCGCGAGGCAGCAACGAGACCAGCACGCGCCGCCGGTCGTCACGCCCGCGCGAGCGCCTCACATAGCCGTGCGTCTCCATGCGGTCGATCAGTTCCACCACGCTGTGATGTTTTAAGGCCAGCCGATCCGCCAGAGTCCGGATCGTCGCCTCTTCACCGGCCGGCAATCCTCGAATCGCAAGCAACAGCAGATACTGTTGAGGCTCCAGCCCCACGGCCTGTGCAACCATGTCTCCTTCGCACACGAAATGACGGATTCTGTAGCGCAATTCTGCGAACGCTCGGTATTGGTCGGTGGTAATCTCCGTGCTCATGCCTCTAGTATATCGTACTGCGATATACCAGGGCAGCGCGGATCGCGGACGGTTCGCGGGAGTAACGCGGCAGGTGGGTGTGGGACAGCCAACCCTGGCTGTCTTTATTCGTTCTTGGTGTTCTCAGCGTGGAAACAAGCTAAAGCGCCTTGCGGAACGCTTTTTGCGTCTTGTAATGCTCGTAGCCGTTCCGTTCGTAAAACCCGTGCGCCCGCTCGCGGATCACATTCGATCGCACATTCATCCCGCGGCAACCCCGCCTTCGCGCCCACTCCTCGGCGGCTTCCAGAAGTTTCGCTCCCGCTCCTGCGCTGCGCTGGCCTTCCGCAACGACCAGACCGTTTACTTCGGCCCGGATATCGCTCTCCAACAAATGCGCCACGCTGACATGCACCCAACCTACCACGCCGGTGGCTGCGTCGGGGGATTCCGCGACAAACACGGCATGCTTTGAAACAGGAGTGAGCTGCCGCAATCTCGTGGCGACTTGAGCCGCCGAAGCTGGATAGCCCAGCTCTCCGGAGAGCCGCGCGATCCGCTCAGCATCGCCGCGCCGCGCTCTCCGAATCTTCATTTTTGCCGATGCGAACGCATTTGTCATTGATGCCATCGTCTCACGCCGCCTTCCGCCGCAGCCGCTGCTGCACCGCGTCGCTTCTGAGCTCGCGCAGCGCGTCCGCCGCAATCCATCGCGCTGAGCGAGTCACTTGCCGCCGAATTCGCTCCGCTTGTTCGACTCCAACGCTCCGCGGGATGCTTGCGCGAAGAACCTTTAAAACGTCTTGTCAGAGTCGAGGAGGATTGTGACCGGGCCTTCATTAACCAACTCCACCGACATGATCGCCTGAAAAATTCCAGTAGCTACGGTAACGCCAAGCCCGTGCAGCGCCTTATTGAATTCCTCGTACAGCAGAGCCGCCTGCTCGGGCGGCGCCGCGGAAATGAAGCTCGGGCGGCGCTGCCCGCGCGCGTCGCCGTACAAAGTGAATTGCGAGACCACGAGGGCTGCGCCCTTCACGTCCAGCAGCGACCGGTTCATTTTCCCCTTTTCATCCTCGAAGATACGCAAGTTTGCGACCTTTTCCGCCAGCGAAGCAGCCACCGCGGGAGAATCTTCCCGGCCCACGCCAAGCAAAACCATCAACCCGGCGCCGATTTCCCCGGTGATGCGTTCTTCGACCGTAACCTTGGCACGGCTCACCCGCTGCACAACAGCTCGCATAGAAGGAAGTATTGGTGCTCCGCCTGCCGCGAGCAAGCCCTCGTCCTCAACCGCGCGCGCTTGCCCGCACGTATCTACTGATCGGCTTTCTTCTCTTTCGCCGGCTTCCTCGGCAACAGCTCAGGCAACTGCGCCACGTTGTATGCAAACACCGCCAGCACTTGCGCGCCTTCCGTCAAGTCATCCCAGCGCACGTGCTCCAGCCTGTCTGCCTGCGAGTGATGCATCTTGTCGTAGTCGGCGACGTCCTGCACGCACCAAAAACCCGGCACGCCCGCTTCATCAAATGGCACGTGGTCGGAGCCGCCCTCCCTGCGCAGACTTGGCTCTACTAATCCAATGTCCTGCGCCTTGGCGAGCGGATACAGCGCATGGTCAATCGTCTCGCGCACGCCATAATTTCCCATCAAGCCAATGGTAAGCACCTTACCCGTCCCTGTATCGTGCACCAGCACCCCAGAAATCTTTGGCAACTCGTCCTTGTGCGCTTTCACGTAAGCGCGCGAGCCGTTCAAACCCTGCTCTTCGCCGGTGAAGAGCACAAACCGGATCGTGCGCTTCGGCTTCACTCCGACTTTTTGCAGAGCCCGCGCGGCGGCGAGCACAGCTATTGATCCTGTGCCATTGTCCGTCGCGCCGGTGCCCAGGTCCCAGGAATCCAAGTGCGCCCCGATTATAACCACCTCATCTGGTTTCTCCGTTCCGCGAATCTCCGCCACGGTGTTGTACACCTGCACCGGCTTGCCGCTGAGGCTTCCCTCGATGCTTACCTCCGCCTCCGCGTGCCCCTCCTCCTGCACATGCCACAACTGCTCGTAGTTCTCGCGCACCGCATATGCCACCGGAACTAGCGCGGCTTGGTATTCCCGCGACTGCGCGGACATGTTCAGCAGTCCAAACTCCTTCTCCGAAGCGAGCAGCACAGCACTGACTTTCTCCTCGGCAAACATCTTCAAGGCTGCCAGCCGGGCCTGCCGGTAAGCTGCCGGGTCAATGGGCATTTCATTCTCGGGATGCATCAGTGGAATCGTGCTCTTGTCCCAGGGAGTCGCCAAGGGGAACTCTGGGGCTTCCATCCTTCGAAGGCGGCCAAACAAGACGATCGCGCCCTTTAGTTTTCCCTTGTATTGCTCCAGGTCCTCAAGTTTTTCAAACGTAACGCCAACAACCGGTCCCCGCACCGAGCCATTCGTGCTGGGAGACCATCCTGCTGAAGCCAGCGTCAATGTCTGCTCGGTCGGAAGAATCAGCCGGCCGCTCGCCGGGCCGCGCGTCCAGCTATTAGCAATCGTCCAGTCCTCCAAGTGCACGTTGGTAAGGCCCGCCGCCTTGAATTGCTCCGCGGTCCAGTGGCTCGCCTGGTCCAGTTTCGCCGAGCCGGTGAGTCGCGGGCCGATGTGCTCCGTCAGATACGTCAGGTCGGCCTTCAATGTGGGCTCATCGGCTTTTACCTGTTCCAGAATTTTCGTGTCCAGTTCCGCAACCGGATCGGGCTTTGGCGCCTCTTTTTTCTTTGCATCTTTGGCGGGGTTATAGGGCAGCGGACGTCGTGGCAGCATTTCCGGCAGGTTCGCAGTGTTATAGGCCCAGGCGGCCAGTACTTGCGCGCCTTGGTTCAGGTCGTCTTTCCACACTTTGTCAAACGTGTCTGACTGGCTGTGGTGCGTCAGGTTGTATTCCGCGCGCTCCTGGATGCAGAAAAATCCCGGCACACCGGCTTCATCGAAAGAGAGATGATCCTGCCCAAAGGAGCGTGCCATGCGCGGCTCGAGCAATTTCAATTCACGCAGCGGCGCAAGAACCTGGTCCACCAGCTCGCGGTCCTGATAATTGTCATGCAACCCCAGCGTCAGCACCCGGCCTGTTCCTGTGTCGTGCACGAGCACCGCGGAAATTTTCTCCAGGTCGTTTTTGTGCGCCTTAACGTATTCCTGCGAGCCGTAAAGCCCCTGTTCTTCTCCGGAAAACAATACAAAGCGAATCGTCCGCTTTGGTTTCAAGTTCAACTTGGCCAGCGCGCGCGCGGCTTCCAAAACAGCCGCCGAGCCCGTTCCGTCGTCCGTAGAACCTGTAGCCAAGTCCCACGAATCCAGGTGCCCACCGATGATCACCACTTCATCCGGCTTTTCGGATCCCCGAATCTCCGCGACGGTGTTGTACACCTCCATCGGCTTGTCGCCGATGGTGTCGGTCATCTCCACTTCCACCTGCACCGGCAGATGCCGCTGCAGCATTCGGAAAATCTCGCGATATCCCTCTCCGGTAACGAACGCCGTCGGGATCGGCCCAATGTCGTAGCGCGCCAGGCTTACATCTGTCATGTTCAGCAGTCCGTGTGGCTTGTTCGAATCGCGCAGCACCGCCGCCACACCTTCCTGCTTCCAGAATTCCGTCCGCTCCTTCGCGGTCTTCTGAAAGGCTGCAAATGGATCCTCGACAGGCGGTTCTCCAATTCGCGGCGGAGGCTGCTGCATCGGCCGGCTCAGTTGCGCGTGCGCATCGTCCGGCTTCGGCGGAGAAAGGCTCGCCGGCTCCTGGTAAATGACGATGGCGCCCTTCAGCTTTCCGTGGAACTTCGCAAAATCCTTTTGCTCTTTCGCGTCGAAGTACACCACCGGCCCCGTAATCGAACCAGGCGTGCTCGGCGACCACCCCGCCGCCGCGATCGTCAAGGGATGCTCGGTCGGACTCACGATGCGCGCGCTGGCCTTCCCCCGCGTCCACGAACGTTCCATCGTCCAGCCCTCCAGATGAGCGTTCACCGCACCGTACTTGGCGAACATGTCCCGCGTCCATTCGTTTGCTTTCCTGAGCTGCGGCGAGCCCGTCAGCCGTGCGCCGATGCTGTCCGAGAGGTATTCTAGGTTGGCCGCCGCCTCGCTGTGCTCGCGAATCTCACTAAGAATCTGCGCATCCGCCGCCGCAAACGGACTCTTCTCATCGTCGGGCGGTTTCGCCAAGCCGCGCACCGCCACTAAAACCAAAACAACGCCGCACACAAGCACACTGAATCGACGCAAACTCATTCGTCTACCTCAACCCTATCTGGATTTGGTTGCTGATTCCACCACGCGGCCGCAAGCTCCCGCCGTCTCCACTGGCTTCTTGGACGCGCAGCAGCCCCTCAGCCGTTTCGCACCCGCCTTTGCCGCTTGCCCTGATTCCGCGGACGCGGCGCGGGCTGGCACTTCGGGCAGAAATAGCTGCTGCGGCCGGCAACAATCACACGCCGGATCGCCGTCCCGCAGCGGTAGCAGCGTTTTCCTTCGCGTCCATACGCCCGATGGTGCCGCTGATATTCTCCCGGCTGGCCCTCGACGTCAAGAAAATCGGAAATCGACGACCCGCGCGCCAAAATCGCCTTCCGCAAAACGCCCTGCAGGACTTTGCGCAGCGTTGCTGCCTGTTTCTTGCTGAGCCCCGCGCCTGGCCGGGCAGGATGAATTCTTGCGCGCCACAAACTTTCGTCCGCGTAAATATTGCCCACGCCACGCAGCACGCTCTGATCCAGCAGCAGCGCTTTGATCTGCGCGTTCCGCGACCGGATCCGCGAGGCAAACTCGTCAACGCTCACCAACAGCGGGTCGGCGCCAAATGCCGTCAGCTCCTCGGCCAGCAACGCCCCGGTAAGATACGCCATGCGCCCGAAACGGCGCGGGTCCGTGTAGCGCAGCTCCCGGCCATCGTCGAGCCCAAACCACACATGCGTATGCTTCGCGCAAGGCTGCGCCGCAGAACACGGCGCAAGCTGCCCCGTCATCCCCAGATGCACCAGCAGCGAAGCTGCTTCCGCGCCTCCATTCTCCGAATCCCCGCTCGCGCTCGTGCGCGCCGAAAGCCGCAGCAGCATGAATTTCCCATACCGCTCCACAGCCTCGATCTGCCTTCCAGGAACGTGCTGCTCCACCGCGGCCGCATCATCAATGAAATCCGTCTTCCCCAGTCGTACCGACAGAATTCGGCGCCCGGCGACGGACTTTTGCAGTCCTCGCGCAACAGTCTCAACTTCAGGAAGCTCCGGCATAAGTCTTGCCGCGAAATGCATGGCTGCGGCCAGCCTGCAGCACGCAAGCACTGCTGCACCCCATGTCCGCAGGCACTAAGAATTTTACCTCGCGTCCATAATCATCCGCGCGACGAGCCGCGCAGTTACTTGATTACTGCACTCGGCGGCGGCCAGAACCCCGGCTCGCTAATGGCTCTTGCGTCCCGCTTCTCCGCATACTTCTCCATCGCCGCGCCAATCGCCGAAGCTTTCCCGATCAGCACAAAGACCAAATTCTCCGACGGAAAATGTTTCTGTATCACCTGCTTCGCGATTTCCGGCGTCACCGCATCGACGCGTGCCTCCAATTGATTGATCTCGTCGTCGCCCAGTCCATAAAACTCGTTCGTCGCGATGATCTGCGCCAACTGTCGCGAAGTCTCGATGTTCGGCGGAAACTGCCCCTTAATATAGCTCTTCGCCGATTTCAACTGTTCGTCCGTTACTCCGTCTTTGTGCAGCTTCCGCAGCACTTGCAGCGCCAAGTCGATCGCCGGCGTGGTCGTCTCATTCTTCGTGAAGCTGAAAACCCCAAACGGTCCCGGCGCTTTCCGCGAATCGAAGAAAGAAGACACTCCGTAGGTGTACCCGGACTCCACGCGCAACGCCTCATTCAACTCCGACGTAAATCTCCCGCCGAAAATTGTGTTCACCACGCGAATCGCCACGCGGTCCGGGTCATTGCGCGTAATCCCCACATTCCCAAAAGCAAAATACGTCTGCGTCGCGTCGTCCTTGTCCACCAGCAGCAAGCGCTTGCCTTTCACCGGCGCGGTAGCCGCAATCGGCGAAGCCGCCACCGTGCGCGCCCGCCATCCGCCGAATACATCCTCCAGGTTCTTCCGCATCTCCGCGCCATTGAACTCCCCCGCCATCGCCAGCAGCGTATTCCCCGGCGCATAGTTCGTTTCGTAGAACTTTGCGATCGCGTCGCGTTTGATGCGCTGCAGCGAAACTTCGTCGCCCGCCGACGGTCTTCCGTAAGGATGCGCTCCATACAGATATCCGTAGTAGTACAGCCCCAGCACCTGCTGCGGATCATCCTTCGCCCCGCGTACCCCATCAATGGACTGCGCCAGCAGCTTCTCCACCTCCGCTTGCGGAAACGTCGGGTGCAGCAGCGCATCCGAGAACAGCTCCAGCCCGCGCGCTAAATCCTTGGTCAGGAACTCCGCGCTCACGCTGCTGAAGTCCGCCCCCGCTTGCGCTTCAAAATCTCCGCCGATGTAATCCAGGTCCGCGGCAAACTGCTGCGCCGTTCGCGCTTTCGTCCCCTTCCTCAACAATCCTGCGGTAATCGACGCCAGCCCGTCCTCTCCTGCCGGGTCCGCCGCCGAGCCCATTTTCACAATCGCAAACAAATTAATCATCGGCACGCCGTGCTTTTCCAGCAGCAGCACCGTCAATCCATTCTTCAAGACGAATTTCTCGTGCGGCGGCAGGTGCAGCCTCTGCGCCGCTGCCGAGGAGGCTAGAGCCAGCGCGGCCATCGTTAAAGCAAGCACATACAATCCATGGCGGACGCGGTTCATGGCTTGCTCTTTTCTTCCGCATTCTCCGGTATCAGTGTCGCCACCGTGCGGTTGTTCGCTCCAAAGTACGCTTTTGCGACCCGCTGCACGTCTTCTTTGGTCACTGCCGAGTAGTTCTTCGCCGCATCAAACAATTTTCTGTAGTCCCCAAAGAAAATCTCATAGGTGCCGATCGTGTTCGCTCGCCCGTTGATCGTGCGCATCTCCCGGTAGAACTCCGCCAGCCGGATATTTTTCGCCTTCTCCAACTCCGTGTCGCTGATCGTCGCGTTTTTCGCGTCCTCGAACTCCTCGTACATCGCTTTCTCGCACTTTTGCGGATCCACTCCTTGCTTCGGCTGCGCGGCTACCTCCACAATCGTGGGATCGAATGCAGGCTCGACGGACGAGGAAACATCCAGCGCGATTTGGTCCTTGTCCACCAAGCGTCGATACATCCGTGAACTTTCTCCCTGGAACAATACTGTCCGCAAAACGTTCAGCGCGTAATAATCGGGGCTGTTCGTCTGTGGGATGTGGTACGCCACCAGCACCAGTGGCAGTTGCGCCGGCTTTCGCACAATGAGACGTCGCTCTCCTAACTGTTCCGGTTCCACCGTTGTGACTGGAGGAGGGGGCGCGTGCGTTGGAATCGGCTCAATGTATTTCTCGCAAAGTGCAAAGATTTCCTCAGGAGAAACATCACCGGCCACCACCATCGTCGCGTTATTCGGCGAATACCCCATCTCGAAGTGGTGCCGGAGTTGTTCCATGGTCCAATGCTCGATATCGCTCATCCATCCCACCACTGGCCACTGATAAGGGTACGCGATGTACGATGTTGCCCATAGCTGCTCGTCCAGCAGCCCGCTATTGTCGTTGTCGGTGCGCAGCCGCCGCTCGGATGCCACCACTTCGCGCTCCGACTTGATTTTCGCCGGATCGAAACTCAAGTCGCGGATGCGGTCGGCCTCGATGTCGTAGATCAAATCCAGTGCCGAACGAGGGAACCAATCCTGGTAAACGGTCACATCGCGTGTGGTATAGGCATTATTCGCCCCGCCATTCGCCTCCATCGCTTTGTCCAGCTCGCCCGGCCCATATTTCTTCGCGCCGTTGAACATCATGTGTTCGAAAAAGTGCGAGAGCCCAGTCGTCCCCGGCCCCTCATTGCGCGAGCCAATGCGATAAAAAATGTACAGCGCAATATTCGGGATGCTGTGGTCTGTCTGCACCAGCACCTTCATCCCATTCTTAAGCGTCTTCGTCGCCACCGGAAACTCCTGTCCCCGCGCTGGCATTACGAATGACGCGCACAAAAGCACGAACGCCGCGTTCTGAAACCACCGGATTGTCCTCATGAACCCACCCCCAGCTTGGCAACACTTAATGTCTTGAGCTTAGCTCTGTTCCTTCTAGCTCTCTTCCTTCTTGCTTTCTTCTTTCTCGCTTCTCCGCTTCCCGTTCGTGTGTATTTCCTCACTGCCAAATCGCAAACACCCTCACTGCTCCCCCCGACCCGTTCTCCAACTTGATCGGCGCCACCACCAAAAATGCCCCCGCCTCCGGCAAGCCACTCAAATCCGCCAAATTTTCGAGCTGGTACAAACCGGCCCCCAGCACCAAATGGTGCACCACAAAATCCTCCGAGGCTCCATAGTCCGCACTCATTGTGTCGCATCCAATTCCGCTTACTTTGCGCGAGATCAATACTTTCGCCGCCTCCGCCGAGAACCCCGGAAAATGCATTTTCCCCTGCGCGTCTTGATTTCGATACTTCTGCGCATCCGGCCACCGCGAAGCCCATCCTGTCCTAAGCAGCACAATCGAGCCTTCCAAAATCCGCCCGTGCTTCCTCTCCCATTGTTCGACGCGTGAGGCTGGCGCCTGATAGTCCGCGTCCTGTGCGCCTTCCTCGTGGACATCCAGCACTACGGCTGGGCCAAAGAAGTGTTTCGCCGCAATTTGATCCACGGTGGTCTTGCCGGGAGGGAAATGAATCGGGGCGTCCAGATGCGTGCCGTAGTGCTCCAGCATCCAGAAACTCCGCGTGAAGTACCCGTTCTTCTCCACCGTGGCATTCACCTGCGCTTCAAACCAACGCTTGTCTCCCGGCCAGGGCACCAGTTTGTCATTGATCGCGTAACTGAGATCCACCACGCGCGTCTTTCCGCTGGCAATGCCGGAGAGCAAACTGTCGCGTTCTGGTTGCTGCGGAAAAAGCGCCATAGGAAGGAACATCATAAGCGTGACAGCAGCAACAACGAAACGGCCCAACCGCCCGGAGACACCCATCTTTCCCCCAGCGAATCGTCAACAACTACACTAAAACCAGTCATCCCGAACCCATCCGATTAGGATGGGACGGGTGATCGGAGATTCCGGCTCCTGCCGGAAAAGACCTCAACGCAAGAGCAAGCGCAGTTTCCGAGCGGAACTCCTGGTGCTACCTACCTACGGCAGCGGAAGTCCCGGCGTAGCCACAATTCCCGACATCCGCAAAATTTCCAGATACTCCACGTCGGTAATCGAAGAAATCAGCACCCGCACGTTCTTCAGCAATTTCATCTTCCGCAGCGCGCGATTCTCCCGCAGCTCCGCCAACGTCACCTGCCGCGGCAGCCGTTCGAATGCGCGAAGGTCCGCCACCAGATTTTTTTCCTTGGGATCATGCGGATCCGGATACGGGTCCCGCGTCACTTCGGCGATCGAATACAGCGACCTCTCCGGCGCGGAGTGATAGCACAGCACCCGGTCGCCCTTGCGCACTTGTTTCAGCGCACGGATTGCATCCTGTTTCCCGGCGGCGCCGTGCCACATCTCCTTGCCTTTTACGAAAAGCGTATCCCAGTGGTAGTGGTGCGGGTCGGCGCTGAAGATCCAGTGGTGTCGTTGCGCGGTCGGAAGTGCCATCGAGAACGTCGAGTCGGCAGCACTATACACGGGGTGGACGAAAAAGCGAAACAAAATGTGGGGGTTAGCGGGTTTTCGGCAAAATTTACATTAGAAACTGGAAGAAGCGCACGGCGCATCTAAAAAGTGGTAGTATGTCCTTTAGATTCACTGGTTTAGATGGCTAGGAACCCACGTTGACGAAAATCTCGTCCCCACGCACCTCCACCGCATAGCACTCCACACCCACGATTGGGTTCTGCGGGACTTTCCCGGTTCGCACGTCATATTGCCAGCCATGCCAGGGGCACGTCACCACCGCCCCCTCCAGCGGTCCGTCCCCCAGCGGCCCTCCCCGATGAAGGCAAACGCCGTCGATGGCGTGGAATTGCCCATCCACATTCGCCAGCGCAACCGCCTTCCCCTCCACCTGAACCTCCCGAATCGTCCCCGGCGGCACATCCCCAGCCTTCGCGGCCAACACAAGCCCCATCCCAATCCCCTCTTTCTTCTTCTCTGTGACTTCTGCGAACTCTCTGGTGAAATCCCCTCGTCGATTTGGCTGAGTATAGTCCTCTCGTTTCCAATTTGGCAAAGAAACTCGGATAGATTTCGTTCTGCGCGATGCCCTACAGTGGGATGTTACGTTTCCCGGCGCAGAGAAGATCGTCCATGAATGCCAACATTCAAAAACGAATTGACGCTCTCAACTGGAACGAAGCGGAGGAATCGCTCTCCGCCCGCGGTTACGCCATCACCGATGCGATACTCACGCCCGAAGAATGCGCTTCCATCATCTCCCTGTACAACGAACCAACCCGCTTCCGTAGCCAGGTCATCATGGAACGCCACCGCTTCGGCGTTGGTGATTATAGGTACTTCGCGAATCCTCTGCCCGAAATCGTTGCCGATCTCCGCACCAGCGCATATTCACGTCTCGCGCCTATTGCAAATCAGTGGGCGAAAGCCTTCGGCGAACCGAAGGCGCCATTTCCTCTCGATCACGCAGCGTTTCTGAGGACGTGCCACCGAGTGGGACAGACCAAACCCACGCCGCTGGTGCTGCATTACGAAGCGGGCGGTTACAACTGCCTGCATCAGGATCTTTACGGCGAAAT
>WNFT01001879.1_pt1 | contig 21792 bp, 21 predicted proteins | sample 5400191 | NCBI WGS metagenome assembly WNFT01 (sample SAMN13153359, study PRJNA577476) | soil metagenome | isolation source: 80 cm saprolite under Madrone tree | place: USA:California | collected 2016-06-14 | reverse complement strand
GGCAGCGCCCCGGTGCAGGTGTTGTCCTCGAACGTCACCTGACCATTGACGATCGTGTAGCGGTAGCCGTCGGCGCGGCGCACACGACGCCAGTCACCATCGGGCAGATCGCGCACCGTCTCAGTCGGCCGCAGGCTCAGCTTCTCGAGGTCGTAGACCACGATATCAGCCGGCATTCCCTCGCGCAGGCAGCCGCGATCACGGATGCCAATGGCCCATCCGACCATCGTCGACAGCCGCCAATGCGCCTCCTCGAGACTCATCAGTTGCTTGTCGCGCACCCACTTGGTCAGGAAGTGTGTCGGGTACGAACCTGCGGTCAGGAATTTAGTGTGCGCGCCACCATCCGAGGCACCCACCAGTGCGAGCGGATGCTTGACGATTTGGCCGAGCGCTTCTTCGTTATTGTTAAGATCTCCAGCCATCGAGAATTCGGTTTGTAGGTTTTCCTCCACCGCCAAATCCAGCATCACATCGACCGGATGCTTACCCAGCTCGGTGGCGACTTCAGCAACGGTGCGGCCATCGAAGCGCTTGTTCTTCTCAAGGGCGGGCTCGATATACATCTCCTTGAAATTAAACCGCCCAATCTGGCCCGCTTCACCCTCTTTCTTGGCGAAGGTGATCATCCTCCTCGGGCGGTCGGCGTCACGCCTTAGCGCCTCCCGGCGTCCGGGATCCGCTAGCTTGCCCTTGCGCTCCTCGAAGGTGCCCTGCGTGGCCTCATTAAATGCCGGCAGATCATCAAACAGGCCGATCGACTCGAACCTGAACTCCCGATCCAAAGGCATGCATATGTCGACTGGAAAGATGGGCGCTTGCGGATAAGCCTTTTCGCACCACTTAAGTTGTTCCTTCCAGCCGTCGGGGTCAGCCGGATTGTAGAATACCGCATTCCAATTGAGTGGACGCCCGCTTACCTTCGCCATCTCGTGGAGAAATTCCAGGTCCAGCCCATGCAGCGACCGGCCAATCGTCCACTCGATCGAACCGCGGTTGAACTCGCCCACCACCTTCGCCATCTCGAGCATCTCTTCGCGCCGCACTACGTGCGTCGGCAGGTAGCCACCGTCGTAGTCGCGGTTCGCCATGCTGAAGGTGCCCGAGAAGCCGAAGCCGCCCGCCTTCAGACCCTCGCGCAACAGATGCTTGATCGTCGCCAGCTCGTCGCCGGTCGGGGTGTATTCGGGGTCGCGCGCAGCCTCGTTGCCCATCACGAATGCGCGCAACGGTGAATACGGCATCAGCGACGCAGCATTGACACCGAGTTCGCCCCTCCCGAGGCTGTTCAGGAACTCGGGGAAGGTGACCCAGTCCCACCGCATCCCGGCCTGCATGCACGAGAGCGGGATCGACTCGGTCCGTTCCATCCTGCGCATCGCCCGCTCGCGGTCTTCCGGCTTTACGGGTGCGAAGCCGAAACCGCAATTGCCGATCGCGACGGTGGTCACGCCATGCCATCCCGATAGCGAGGCGTACGGATCCCACTTGGTGCCACCGCTCAGTGCGGCATCGTAATGGGTATGAATGTCGATAAACCCCGGTGCGACGATAAGCCCGGTGGCGTCGAGAACCCGCGCCGCGGAGCCGGTTAGATTGCCCATGGCGGTGATCCGCCCACCGTTGATCCCGATGTCGCCCTTGAAGGCAGGGATCCGAGTGCCCTCCACGATAGTGCCGTTTTTGATAAGCAGTTCGTATTCCGGCATGGTCGAGACTCCTTTGTGGTTAGACCGACAAAATTGCGGTTCGTTTACCTCGGCAATAGTTTCCAATAGCACGTATCCGCCCCTCCCCCCAAGACCCCCCCTAGCCAATGGGCGGGACGCCCGCGCCTGACCCAACGACGAAGCCTCACAAGCATTGCGCTCTCACCAAGAGGGCATCAAGATGAATCTGGCATCGGCAAGAAATGGATGGGCAGCTTCGAGACTCTTTCATGGGCGCACATTCGACCGCTTTGATGCGGCGGTTGGAAGGAATGCCTAAGGCGGGGTACCTTCCATAATTGTTATCCAAAAGGAGGAGAGGCAATGAGTACCGATTCAACTCGTGGTAACGGCAGTGCTCGTCCCGTATCGCCCGCGAAGCTTTCGCACGCGGTGCTGCGTACGACGCGTCTCAAGCAGATGGTCGAATGGTACACGACGGTGCTCAATGCTGAGGTCTTGTACCAGAACGATTTTCTGGTCTTTATGACCTACGACGAAGAGCACCATCGTATTGCAATCGCTCAGGTTCCGGGACTGGTCGAAAAACCCGCGCGCAGCACGGGCCTCGATCATCTTGCATTCTTCTATTCGACCTTCGCCGATTGGATAGGCACCTACGAGCGTCTCAAGGCCGCAGGCATAACCCCCAGAGTTCCGATTCATCACGGCTTGTCGTTGTCGTTGTACTATCGCGACCCCGACGACAACGGAGTCGAGTTGTCGATCGACAACGTCGAGAAGGCGCAGTGGCACGACTGGATGCGCAATCGACTCGGAGAAAATATTCCAGGGATGCCGTTCGACCCCGACGAGCTGGCGCGCAAATATCACGCGGGAGTGGCAGAGTCGGAACTCAGGCGTTTCGAGCCGTCGGGCAAATTCGACCCGGAAGTATTACGTCGCATGCTCGAGTAAGGCTTCGGCCGGGCCGGAACCATACCAGGGAAGCGCGCTTGCCCGGCACCGCGGGGGCGTATGTCGCTGAAGCCAAGCACGCTGTTGAAACACGGTTTCAACAGCGTGCGCCTCACTTTTGTCTGTCCCGAGGCGGGAGAGAAGCTAAGGAACGAAGCCAGTTTTCTAGCAGGGCGTTGAGAGCGAAAGCCGAGTCATCTTTTTGAGGGTTCTCAACACCCTGCTAGGCATTCGGGCGGACGAGGTCTTGAAAAGAGATCCTGCCGGTCCTGTCCGCCCGGAAAATTAATGGATTTTGGCCAGCGCCGCGCGAAGTTGCGCCTGTGTCCGTGTTCCCGGTCGCAGGTACACCAGAAATTGCGAAGCCTTTCCTTGGGAGTTGATCGTAAAGATATCAATCGCCCCAGGATGCGGCACGCTGCCGGTCGGCCAAATTTTCATATTGTCACCGCCCGAGGAATCGAGCCCTCCCAGCTCCATGATGCATTCATTCCCATTCTCGAGGAAACTTAAAGCCGTTATTTTGGGTCGAAGAAGACTCAACATCCTTTTGTAAAACGCGCCAATCTCCTTCGCGCCGTGACGAGTCTTGCCATCAGGGCCCATATATACTGCGTCGTCCGAGAAGAGTCCTCCAACCTTGTCGTATTCGCCGGAATCAATAAGCCGAATGTATTCCCTTGAAACGTGGCATGGTGAACTTGACGCCGGTTCTGCCGTCGTCGATGGAGTCGCTTCGCTGGCTTGAGCCAATAGAGTTTCGGGGAGGTGTGTACCTTTGAGATCTCGGGAAACTTGGGTCCCGCAAAACGTCGTCGAAGCAAATCCAAGCGTGACAGCTAGACTGAGGATCAGTCCGGCTCTGCAATAGTTGTTCATTCTCCTACCCTCCTCTACATTGTCGTTTTGGTTTCCTGCAAGGGTCGCGGTACATGGCAATGATCATTCAACATCCGACGTGGCGGCTTCGCTACTTGTAAAGCATCGCGCCACTGATCTGCAACGCTTTAATCCAAGTCAGGCGACGAACTGACAGGAGGACTGGATGAATTTCTCACGTCGCGAGTTTACTAAGCGACTTAGTTGGTTGATGGCAAGCCTGCCGATTGGCGCCTCAATCGCCAGCGCGCAGACTGCCGAGTCACCAAACATCTCCGTAACGCCCACCGCGAGCATTTCCACGGTAGCGACGTCCGGGAACGAATCCCCGTCATCCGTTTCCTATCACGTGCGTGTTCTGCCTGCGCAGCACGAGTTGGAGGTGGAAATGACTATCGAGGGACCGGCGGCTGAGGGATCGGTCCGGCTCGGGCTGCCGAATTGGGTGCCCGGGGCCTACGCGTTCATACAGTTCGGTCGCGACCTGTTCGAGTTGAAGGCGCAGGACGCGCGCACCGGCGCGCCGCTCACTCTGTCGCGCGACGGATGGCAGTCGTTCCGCATCGACAATGCGCACGGCGCGGTCCGCGTCTCATACCGGGCCAATGCGTACGCGACGCAGTTCAGCTCTCTGTGCGGCCTGCTCGACAGCGAGTACGCGGTGCTACTCGGTGCACGATATCTCTACGCCCCAGCCTGGCCCGGCCCCTGCCGCGTCACCTACGACCTGCCCGCGCATTGGAAGGTGCACCATCCGGCCGGGGCATCTCGGGTCGGTGAGACGACCGCTTGGGACTACCCCAGCTATGAAGTGCTGCTGGATTCGCCGGTCGTGATGGGCAGCTTCGACGTCATCAAACGGAACGTGAAGGGGACAGATTTCTACTACGTATTCGTAGACCGCGGGATAGGCTACGAGTCAGGGGTGCGCGCTTTTGTGGATAGCCTGACGGCGGTCGCCGGGCAATATTACGAAATCTTCGGCTCGTTCCCATTCAACGACTACACGTTCGTGCTCTCGCTCAACCCCGCCGCGGCTTGGGGTTTGGAGCACCTGACCAGCACGATGTGTGGCCTGGGGCCCGACGTATTTGTCGATCCGGACCAGACGGCTCACGGGACGCGCCTCTGCGCGCACGAAATGTTCCACGCCTGGAACGTACGCCGGCTGAGGCCAGCGCCGCTCAAGAAGCTGGATCTCGACAAGGGCGACTTCACGGAGGGGCTTTGGGTGGCTGAAGGCTTCACCCGTTATTATGAGTTTCTTACTTGTACGCGTACCCGCGTGTACACGCCCGAGCAGTTCTTCAGCTCCATGGTGAATTACTACCGGCACCTGGCAGCCGTGCCGGCCTACCAGCGTGTCTCGTCGGTGGACTCGTCTCTCGCCACGTACCTGAACCACGGCAAATATCCGGGTCGCTGCAACAACTCCATCGATTACTACGACAGCGGGATGCTCATCGCGTTCGACCTTGACGCGGAACTTCGCATGAAGACCCCGGCGGACTCGCTCGACCAGGCGTTTCGCGCCTTCTACGAGAAGTACGTGAACTCCCAGTTGGGTTACACCACTGCGGATGTGCTCGAATTCTTCGAGAGGCGCCACACCGGTCTCGGCGAGATGCTGGCGCGCGAGGCGACACGGACATCCGGGTTGGCGGTGGAATCACAGATGAAACGACTTGGATTCGCGGTCGAGATGAAGTCCGTGCCTTACCTGGGGCTGATGTTCAACGATGCGACCGGTCCCGCCGTCTACAACGTGCTGGATACGAGCCCCGCCGGTCAAATCGGCATCGCGCCTGACGACGTGCTGGTACGCGTGAATGGATTCCCGTTCAGCATGAAAGCGCTAGCATGGGCCGCTCACCAACGGGACCCGGTAACGCTGGAGGTGCTCCGTGGCCACCGCACTCTCACCTTCACCGTAGCCCCTGCCAAGCATATGGAGATCGGATCGCTCGCATGGGAGGGTAGTGACGAGCAGACGCGGCGGATTCGCACGTGGCTGCACCGCGACGATTTCCGGCCCACGCGCGGCCAGACCTTCAAGCTGGAATTTTACGAGAACATCCACGGCATCGAGACCATCGTGTAGCTTCGCGCCGTTCGCATGCGACCGCTAGCAGGGTGTTGAGAAACCTTCAAAGAAATCGAGATGACATGCCTTTCGCTCTCAACACCCTGCGTGAAAACTGGCTTCGTACCTAAACTTCTCTCCCGCCTCGGGAGAGAGAAGAGTGAGGGCGCAGGCTGTTGAAACCGCTTTTCAACAGCCTGCTCGGTGGGTGGTTCCCGACTGCTGCGCCGCAATTACATCTCGGCCTTGAAGGAATCGCGCAGGCCGCTCGCGTACGAGAGCCGTTTTGGCGTAATCCGCACCATTCGCAAGGTGTCGCGATCGAAGAACGGCTTCTCGAATGGATTCTTCTTGAGAAAGGTCTCCTTGTACTTCTCCCACTCAGGCGTGTTGCGCGGCACCTCGCTTACGACGCCTTGGATCGACGCGCGCGTCACCTGGAAAGTCGGCACGTCACCCTTGTCGCGCGTGTCAACGATTACGGTCACCCGCGGCCGCTTGAGCAGATTCTGAAACTTCTCGGCGGTCTCGGCCATGATGAAGATGATGTCGAGGTCCTCGGTCTCCGCAAAAGCCTGCATCGTGCCGGTCAGCCATTCCTCGCCCTGAGTGATGAGCACGGCGACGTGTTCCTGCGCCAACAGGTCCGCGACTTTCTTTCTCTCTTCCGGTGTCATCATCTGATTCCTGCCCTCTCTCTTTGGCCCTCTCCCATGTCAAAGAATGGGCGAGGGAATCAAACGAATCACTTTTCGATACGCATGCGCCACATCCCGTCGAGCGCATTCACCTCGGCGACGCAGTAGCCCTCGGCCTCGGCGGCGCGCGGAATATCGCGTACGCCACGCGGATCGTCGAGCACCAGTTCGAGCACCTGCCCGCGCGCCATCCGCTCGAGCCGCACCTTGGCGTGCGCCCAGTTGAGCGGGCATTTGACGCCCCTCAGGTCGAGGTGCACCGTGTCGCCCTCACGCGTCATCGCAATCATGTTATTACATCGGCGCGCCGCGACGCACGTATTTCGACATCGGTGGCTGTCTACTAAATTTTGGAAGGGGCGCAGCCCCACATCCTGACATTGAAAGGTTTAGGAAGCATGAAACCCTTTTTCCAAAGGGTTTCACATTCTGGATAGTTCAGTAGGGGGTGGTTCATGCGCGCGCTACTTCGACGCGCCCATCAACTCGCCGGCGCGCTTCAACACCCGGCGCATCACGTCTTCGCTCTGCGCGCCGACCAGCGGATACTCGCCGATAAAGAACGTCGGTACCCCGTTGACCTCGCGTTCATGGGCCACGTAGGCGTTGTTTTGTAGCGTCAGGGTGTAGCGATTTGATTCGAGCGCGAGATTCATCTCGTCGCGATCGATACCCACGTCGGCGCCGAGATTCGCAAGTACGCCCTGGTCGCCGATATTCAGGCTTTCTTGGAAGTAGGCGCGGTAGACGCGTTCCTCGAAAGCCTCGCCCTTGCCCACCGCTTTCGCGAACTCAGCCGCCTCGAGTGCGAGGCGCGAGTTGCTAAGCGTCTCCGGCTGCTTCATCGAGAAGCCGGCGGCGTTCGCCATCGTGCTGATTCGCTCCCAGATCACGCGGCGCGTCTCCGGGTCCATGCCGCGCCGATACTCGGAGGCGGGCATCCCCTCGGCGGGCCATTCGGGATGGATCTGGAAGCCGCGCCATTCGAGTTCGAAGCCGAATTCAGATTTGAGCTTGCGGATCGTCTCGAACCCGATGAAGCAGAAGGGGCAGATGAAGTCGGAGAACATCGTGATTTTGAGCGCCATGGCCGGTGACCTCGAAACAACTATATGCTGCTGCGTCTGCGCGCGTCAAAAAGCGCTTCGCGAATCGTCCATTGCGAAATACCGGCGAAAGATCGCCCTGTTTTCCCGAATGCGGGCTGTGTTACTTAACTTTAGAGGCGGTGACTCAGCATCCCTTGATGCGTGGGTCCTGCTCCTGGAGGGCGCATGATACTCGACAGCTTCAAGCTCGACGGCAAGGTCGCAATCATCACCGGCGCGGGGCGGGGATTAGGGCGCGCGATGGCGGTGCGCTTCGCCAATTGCGGCGCCGACGTCGTAGCGGCCGCACGCACCGTTTCGCAACTCGAAGAGACGGCGGCAGAAGTCCGCAAAATCGGACGCAAATGCCTGATCGTTAGGACCGACGTTTCCGACTCGAGCCAGGTCAACGCGATGGCTGCGGCGGCGCTCAAGGAATTCGCCAAGGTCGACATCCTGATAAACAACGCTGGTGCAGGTGAGGATTCGTTCGGCAAGCCAATCGAGGCGATCACCGACGATGAGTGGCATCGCGGTATCGACAATAACCTGTCGAGCCAATTCTACTGTGCGCGCGCCATTCTGCCGCAGATGGTCCGGCAGAAACGCGGCAAGGTAATCAACGTTGCCTCGGGTTACGGTCTTCGAGGTGGAAAACATAACTATATGTATGCATGCGCGAAGGGCGCTGTGCTTCAGCTCACGCGCTCGCTTGCGCTGACCTACGCCGAGCATAATATCCAGGTGAATTGCATCGTGCCCGGCATCTTCCCGCATAACGAGCGCCTGATGCAGTTCTTCAAGGGCGGCAAGTTCATCCCGATCGGGCGCGTCGGCGAGGACGCGGACGTGGGGCCGCTCGCGGTGTTTCTCTCGTCCGAAGCTTCGAATCATATCAACGGCGAGCTGGTCATTATCGACGGTGGCGGCCTCGCCGGCGGGATCACGCCGACCGGCGTCGCCCCGGCGATGCCGGCGCAAAGTTAGGCGCAGGGGACAACGCGATGGCAATTCCCGAAGGACTCAAGGATTTCACGGTCACTGACAAGGCCGCGCTGATTATCGGCGCCGAGCATCCGGTTGGACGCGTCGCCGCGATCACGCTGGCGGAGGCCGGCGCCAAGGTGATGCTCGCGTCGCAGGAACCCGGCACCGACGACGCGCTCAAGGAAACGGCCAAGGCGGTCGAGGCGGCGGGCTTCAAGCCCGCGATCCAGGTTCAGCATGCGGCGATTCGCGCCGACCTCGCGGCCACCGCCGACCTCGCGGTGAGCAAACTCGGCGGACTCGACATCCTGGTGACCGCGCTCGACAAGCCGTTCTACGCGCCGATCGAGGCGACCGACGATTCGGCATTCGACCGCGTGATGGAGGACAACTTCAAAACGGTGTGGATGACGTGCCAGGAAGTCGGACGCGTGATGCTCAGCCGCGGCGGCGGTGTGATCGTAAATATCAGCACGGTGATGGCGGAGCGGGGCGTGCCCAACGCGACGCTCTACTGCGCGGCCAAGGGCGCGGTGCGCAACCTGGTGCGCGCGTTGGCGCTCGAATGGGCGCGGCGCAACATCCGTATCAACATGATCGAATGCGGATGGCTCGACGAGCCGGACGATCCCGCGGCCCAACCGGGCGACTTCAGCGATAAGCTTATCAAGTATCTGCCGTATCGGCGGCTGGTGAAGCCGGAGGAGATTGCGGGTGCGTTGCTTTATCTCGTGTCGCCGGTGGCTGGCTTCGTCACTGGGGAGTCGATCGCGGTCGATGGCGGCCTGCTGTGCCGCGTCTAACCTGGCGGGGGCGAAAAATGAGCGTCGAAGGAGCACGCGTCAAATTTGCGGAATCGGATGACGAAATCCTGCGTTGCTATCCGATAATGCTGCAATTGCGTCCGCACCTGAAAGAAACTGAATTCGTCGGCCGTGTCAGGAGCCAGCAGACGGGCGGCTTCCATCTCGCCTACGCGAGCGACTCCTCTGGTACACTGCATACGGTCACCGGCTTTCGTATCCTCGAAAACCTCGTCCAAGGAGTGTTTCTCTACGTCGACGATCTCGTGACCGACGCCGACGACAGGTCAAAAGGATGGGGGCAGTTGCTATTCGACTGGCTAGTCGACTATGCACGTGCGCATGGATGCAATACGCTCGAGCTGGATTCGGGTGTCCAGCGCCACGGCGCGCATCGGTTCTATCTGCGTAATCGCATGGATATCGTGAGTTACCATTTCCGAGTGGCGCTTTAGGGGCAGGATTACTGATTATTTGTTTTCGTCGAGATCAAGAAAGCTAAATCTTCAAAAAAATCTCGCGGGAGCCTTCGACGGTCAGCTTTTTCACGGAGCTCACGCGGTCGCTGAACTGCGCGAGTGTCGAAAGCTCGCTCGAACCTACGTCGACCAGCACCGCGAAGATCGAGAACTTCAATTCCTCTTTACGCTCGCGCAGGCCCGCGAGCCATTCGGGCGCGACCTGGCATTCGCCGTCGGTGATTACGACGATATCGCCACGCTTGAGCTTCTTGTCTTCGAGCAATTCGATTGCGGCGTCGATCGACGTCTGAAAATCAGTGCCGCCCCCCGGAAAGTATTCGGCCATCTCGAGCACTTTCGTGAGTTCGGGCTGGTAGCGGCGCTTGTTGTTCAAGTCGAGCACCCTGAGACTCTCGGGGCCCGAGGAAAACAGCACCGCGCGGAAGAGCCGCCGCTGCCGGCGCGCGATATCCATCAGGGTGAGGCTCACCGCCTTGGCCCAGAGCTCCTTGTCGCCCTGCATCGAGGAACTCACGTCGATACACACGACCATCGGTCCCTTGCCCTTCTGCTCGTCCTCACGCAGGCGGTACTGGAGCACCTCGCCTTCTAGAATGCGGCGGCGGAAGTCGTCGCGCAGGCCCGGATGATGCAGCGCGAGTAGTTCCGATGGAATGAGGCGGCCGAGGTCGGAGCCGCGCTCGATGTCGTACGCTTCGGCGACGCCGCGATCGAGCGTGCGGCGGCGTAGCGCACGCGCATCCTGCTTGAAGCGTCCGACCAGGCGCGCGAGTTCGCCGAGTTTTTTATTGCGCGCGAGCCGGCGGCCCAATTCAAGCCGCTCGCCGGCGTTGAGACGTCCGCTCTGGCCGAACTCGAGACTGAAGTCGTGCGTATCCTGTGCGATGCGGTCGATTTCCTCGGCGAGTTGCGCGCTCCGCACCTGCATCCGCTTGAGCTCCGTATGGTCGCCATGGCGAAGCTGGTCCTCGAGCAGGCGCGCCTTCTGGTTGAGCCGCGCCTCGGAGACCTTGGCCGCGCGCTCGGCCGCCTCCTTGAGTTCGTCGATTTTCTTTTGCAGATCGGCGTCGGCGTTAGGATCCTGCTTTTGTTCCTCGCTCATCTCGGCCGCGTTCTTGAGCGCTGCCGCGCGCTCTTCGAGGTCCTCTTCCTGATGCTTCACGTCCCACAGGTCGAGCATCTCGCGCCGGTTGACGAGCTTCTCGTTGCGGACCATCTCGAGCACCTGCTCGCCGAGTACGAGGCCGGCAATGACCGCCTTGTCCTCTTCGAGCAGGGTGCGCGCTTTGAGAATTTCGAACCCGGGTGACGGAATGAGCTGCTCGAGCACGGTGCGGTTGAGCATCGCGCTGCGGCGCACGGCGTCGGGTTTGAGCCAGATGAGGTTATACTTGAACAGTCCCAGGAAGATGTCCTCGAGGAGCGCGCCGAAATGCGGCACGAGCCGCTCCCCTGCCTCGATCAGCTCCTTCACGGTCGGCGCGCCGAGCCCGATATCGCTCCATGCGCGGCGGTCGTAGCTGTCGCTTTCGAGCCATGAGGCCCCATCGGGCACGATCGGTACGTAAAGCGGACGCGGCTTTACGATTCGGCCTTTGCGCGATGTTGTAGTCTTGCTGGCCATGAACGATTCCCGTTCGCCTGAGCCTATCAGTCTCACGAATTTGGCGGAAACACCGATGGGGCAATGCGCAAGACAGTGCCGAAATCCTGTGATATTGTTTGAATGATCATGGCGACAGTTAAGAAGATTCGATTTAAGAATTCGAAAGCAGGAACGCACCTGTTTATGTAGACATCCGCGACCCGATTCATCCGTTACCGGGAATGTCAAGCGCCGAACCATCGGAAAGCCTCACACGCCGGCAACACGCGTTATTACTCGCGGCGGTGCAGGAATTTATCGTCACCGCTGAACCGGTCGGCTCGCAGCAACTCGCCGCGCGTCATCCGCTCGGCGTACGCGCCGCGATGGCGCGTAACCTGATGTCGGAACTGGAAGAGACCGGCTACCTGATGCAACCGCACACTTCGGCCGGGCGTATCCCCACCGATAAGGCCTTTCGCTATTACGTCGACCATCTGATGCCGCCTCGGCAAATCGGCTTCGAGGATCGCGCGCAGATAGAACTTCACTATTCGGCGCTCGCCGGCGATATCACTGAAGTTGTGCGCGATACTTCCCGATTGCTTGCGCTGATGACCGGGCAGGCGGCGCTTGTGATGGCGCCGCGGCTTGAGTCGGTGACGGTCGAGCGGGTCAAGTTCGTTCGCGTCCGCGAACAGGAAGTACTCGCGGTGTTCGTCGCCGCGGCGGGCGGCGTGCAGAACCGCCTCGTTCAGACCGATTATGACTACAGCCAGGACGAGTTGGACCGTATGGCGGCCTACCTCAACGATTCGCTGAGCGGGCACACGCTCGAAGAGGCGCGGCTTTGGATCGAGGAGCAGCTCAAGGAAGATCGCGCCAACTATGACCGCTACATGCGCGCCGCACTGATGCTTGGTGGCGCGGTTACGAGAACCGCAGGTCAGGCGGAACTCTACGTCGAAGGCAGTAGCAAGGCGCTCGAGCAACCCGAATTTGCTGATCCTGGCCGTCTCAGAGAGCTGTTGCGCGCACTCGAAGACAAGTCGGCGCTTCTCGATCTGCTCGAGCGAAGTCTCAAGCAGAACAGCCTGATGGTCTCGATCGGGTCGGAGAGTTTCGACCTGCGGCTATCGGGCTTCAGCGTGATCGCCGCATCCTATGCCAGCGGTTCGATGCCGCTCGGAAGCCTCGCCGTCGTGGGCCCGGTCAGAATGGACTACGATCGCGTGATTCCGCTGGTTGGTTACACCGCGCGGGCGCTGTCGCGCGTGCTCGAGCACTGAACAGCCTCTCCTGCTCGCCCCTACCATGCTCCTGATCCGCCTAGTCCCGGTTTGTCCCGGATCGGCGATTCTTCGGCAAAAGATTCGCCAGATGGCCTTGGCGTCTCGTACAATCGTGCTTACTTTTAATCGCGGGTGGTACCTTCGAGAACGATGAAGCATTCGAAGCACGTGGGAAAAGACGATAAGGACCTATCGGCCGAGGCTGTGGAGCCGGTCGAGTTGACCGATCCAGTTGACGATCCCGTTAGCCAGGAGCCAGTCCCTCGAGCCGAATTCGAACGGATAAGCGCGCAGTTGGCAGAGAAAGAGAAGGAATTAACCGAGTTTAAGGATAAGTACCTGCGCGCCCTCGCCGATTCCGATAACGCCCGCAAGCGGATGCGCCAACAGAGCGAAGAGAGCGTCCGCCTTCAGCGGGAGAACCTCCTCCGCGACTTGCTGCCGATTGTCGACAACCTCGAACGTGCGGTCGCGGCTGCACGCGGCGGTGGCAACGGCAAGCCGATCGTCGAGGGCGTCGAGATGGTGCTTCGGTCGATGCTCGATTTTCTCCGCGGCCACGGCGTAACCCAGTTGAGCGTCGTGGGCGAGCCGTTCGACCCGCAGCGCCATGAGGCGATTGCCCAAGTCGAGAGTTCACAACATCCGCCAAACACTGTTCTCGAAGAGCATCATCGAGGTTACCTCATCGGTGATCGGATGCTCAGGCCTGCGCGCGTTTCTGTCGTGAAGCCCGGCAGCGAGGGAAATGGGGACAAGAACGGCAAGGCGGGGGACACCGACGTTGAAAATAACTGAAACGTGGTTATCGATAGCTTTAGAGGGTTCATAGAAAAATGGCCAAAGTAATTGGGATAGATTTGGGCACGACCAATAGTTGTGTCGCTATCATGGAGGGGGGCGATCCCGTTGTAATCGCAAATTCTGAGGGCAGCCGGACGACGCCTTCCGTGGTCGCTTTTACCGATTCCGGCGAACGACTCGTCGGACAAATCGCAAAGCGCCAGGCGATCACGAATCCGACCAATACGGTTTTCGCGATTAAACGCCTGATGGGGCGCCGTTACGACGACCCGGAAGTCCAAAAGGCGATCAAGGTTCTGCCATATAAAGTCATAAAGAACGACGACGGCGCGGCATGGGTCGAGATTCGCGGCAAGAAATACAGCCCGGCGGAAATCTCGGCGTTCATTCTCCAGAAGATGAAGCAGACTGCCGAGGACTATCTCGGCGAAAAAGTGACCGAGGCAGTTATTACCGTCCCGGCTTACTTCAACGACAGCCAGCGGCAGGCGACCAAGGACGCGGGTCGTATCGCGGGGCTCAGCGTCCTGCGGATCATCAACGAACCTACCGCGGCGTCGCTCGCCTACGGTCTCGACAAGAAGAAGGACGAGAAGATCGCTGTCTTCGACCTTGGTGGCGGCACGTTTGATATTTCGATTCTCGAAATCGGCGATGGTGTCTTCGAGGTCAAGGCGACCAACGGCGATACGTTCCTTGGTGGCGAAGACTTCGATCAGCGGGTGATGGACTATCTCGCCGACGAGTTCCGCAAGGACCAGGGTATCGATTTGCGCAAGGACCGGATGGCGCTGCAGCGGCTCAAGGAAGCCGCCGAGAAGGCCAAGTGCGAACTATCGACCGTGATGGAGACCGACCTCAACCTGCCCTTCATCACTGCCGATCAGTCCGGACCGAAGCATATGAACATGAAGCTCACGCGGGCCAAGCTCGAGGCGCTCTGCGCCGACCTGCTCGATCGGCTCGAGAATCCGTGCGTGACCGCGCTCAAGGACGCGAGCCTTCGTGCCAGCGACATCAACGAGGCGGTCCTGGTTGGCGGGATGACGCGGATGCCCGCGGTGCAGGATCGCGTCAAGAAGCTCTTCGGCCGCGAAGGCCATAAGGGCGTCAATCCCGACGAGGTCGTGGCGGTTGGTGCCGCTATCCAGGCTGGCGTGCTCAAGGGTGAGGTCAAGGACGTTCTGCTGCTCGACGTGACGCCGCTGTCTCTCGGAATCGAGACGTTGGGCGGAGTGTTCACGAAGCTAATCGTGAAGAACACGACGATTCCGACACGCAAGAGCCAGGTCTTCTCGACCGCGCAGGACAATCAGACGGCGGTTACGATTCGGGTCTTCCAGGGTGAACGTGAGATGGCGGCCGACAACAAGTTGCTCGGCCAGTTCGATCTCATCGGGCTCCCGCCGGCGCCGCGCGGCATGCCGCAGGTCGAGGTCACCTTCGACATCGACGCCAACGGTATCGTGCACGTCTCCGCGAAGGATCTCGGGACCGGCAAGGAGCAGTCGATTCGCATCACCGCCTCTTCGGGACTGAACGAAGATGAGATCAAGCGGATGGTGCGGGAGGCCGAGCAGCATGCGGCTGACGACCGCCAGCGGCGCGCACAGGCCGAGGCCCGCAACAAGCTCGACAACCTTATCTATACGACCGAGAAGACGCTCAAGGATTACGGCTCGCAGCTCGACGAAGACTCACGCAAGAGCGTCGAAGATGCGCTCGCCGAAGCCAAGGGCAAACTCGAGTCGAAAGACGCCGACGAACTCAACCGTGCTGCGGAAACGCTGGCCAATGCTTCGCACAAGCTGGCCGAGGCGATGTACAGCAAGACCCGGTCGCAGCAGGGGGCTGGTCCGGGCGCCGACGGCGGGAATGCGGGTGACGGAGGCGATGGATCCGCCGGTCCGACGGAAGAGAAGAAGGAAGATGTCGTCGACGCCGATTTCAAGGAAGTGAAGTAAGCGCTGCTGGTTGGCACAGCGGTTGGCGTCGCGCAGGTGGCGCTTACTTCTTGGCCGCAAGTAGATTAAGATTGCTGCGCGATGCCGTCGGAACGAAAACGGGACTATTACGAAGTATTGAGCGTCGGGCGTGGCGCGTCAGAGGACGAGCTCAAAAAATCGTACCGGCGCCTGGCGATTCAGCACCATCCCGATCGCAACCCTGGCGACAAGCAGGCCGAGGAAAAGTTCAAGGAACTCAACGAGGCCTATCAGGTTCTCTCCGACCCGGAGAGACGCGCCCAGTACGATCGCTTCGGGCATGCCGCCTTTCAGGGGCAGCAGGGCGCGGGTGGCTTCGGCGGGTTTGACTTCACCCAGGGCTTCGAAGAAGTCTTTTCCGACATTTTCGGTGATTTCTTCGGAACCGGCCGTGGACGTTCGCGCTCGCGCAGCAGACGCGGCGACGATCTGCGTTACGATCTGGAAATCGAATTCGAAGAGGCCGCACGCGGCACCGATAAGGTCGTCAAGTTCGAGCGCCTGACTACCTGCGAAACGTGCAAGGGTACACGGGCGCGTGGCGGCGTCGAAGGAGCGCGAACCTGCCCTAACTGCCGCGGTACCGGCCAGGTCAGAACGCAGCAGGGCTTCTTTTCGATCTCGACGACGTGCAGTCAATGTCGCGGCGAGGGCATGATCATCGCGGACCCGTGTCCGAAATGCCAGGGCCAGGGCCGCGTGCGCAAGGCTGTTTCGCTGTCCGTGAAGATCCCCCCCGGCGTCGACAACGGCTCGCGGCTCAAGCTTCGCGCCGAGGGCGAGGCGGGTTTCGGCGGCGGTCCGAACGGCGACCTCTATGTCGTTGTCCACGTGCGCGAACATGCGTTATTCGTCCGCCAGGACAATGACGTCGTGATCGAAGTGCCGGTGAGCTTCCCGCAGGCAACGCTCGGCGCTGAGATCGAAGTACCAACGCTCGAGGGCAAGCTAAAACTCAAGATTCCGGCCGCAACGCAATCGGGAAAAGTCTTCCGTCTCAAGGGCAAGGGCTTCGTCGATCTGCATGGTTACGGGCGCGGCGACCAACTCGTCCGTATCGTGGTCGAAACGCCCCGGCGTCTCACCCCGCGTCAGCGCGAACTGCTCGAAGAATTCGCGCGCGCATCCGGCGAGGACGTCAACCATCCGATGTCCAAGGGCTTCGTCGACAAGCTCAAGGAAATGTTCGGCTAGTGTTGTAGGGTCTGTCATCCTGAACGAAGTGAAGGATCTGGCGCGCGTAAGCGCGCCGCTATCGATAGCCCAGCGCGCTTCGACACGCTAGCTCGACGACCGGCTACGGAACTGGACGCCCGAGGCGCTCCATCAGCGCACGGCGCATCACGCCCTCCGGCGGCGCGACCCGGTTGAATAGTTCGAACGCGAGCACTCCCTGGTTGACGAGCATCCCTGCGCCATCCGCGGCCCGCCGCCCTAGTTCACGCGCAGGTTTCAGGAACGGCGTCGGCTCGGCCGCGTAGATCAGATCATAGAAGACACATTCGGCCCGCGTCGCGTCATAATCGAGCCGTGCGAAGCCGCCCGTCTTGAGCCCCATCGGAGTCGCATTAACGACGAGCGCTGCCGAAGCGAGCGTTGCGCGATCGACAAGTATGTCGAGCCCGCGCGCCTCGACACGAACGCTGCGGCTGCGAACGCGCGGTGCCGCGAGATTCATGAAACGGCGCGCAAGGGCCTTCGCGCGCACCTCGGTGCGGTTGCCCACGATGATCTGTTTCGCGCCTAGCCGCATGCACGCCACGATTGCAGAAGCGGCCGCTCCGCCGGCGCCGATTATCACCGTCGTCTCGCCGCGCAACTCGACACCGATATCCCGCAAATCCATTTCGAGTCCGCGCGCGTCGGTATTGTCGCCATGGAGCCCGCCGGGCCAGTTGACGATACAGTTGACCGCGCCTAGCGCGCGCGCCTCCTCGCTCAACGACGCCATCATCCGCGCCGCGCGCTCCTTGTGCGGCACCGTCAGGTTGACGCCCAGGATCCCAAGCGCGGGGATTGCGCGAACCGCTTCCTTGAGCCGCTCCGGCGTCACGTGAAACGCGGCGTATGCGCACTCCATTCCGAGCGCCGCGTATGCTGCATTATGCATCGCGGGTGAGAGCGAATGTTCGACCGGGTCGCCGAAGATAGCGGTTATCTTCGTGCGTCCGCTTAAGCCTGGCGGGCCTTCCATCTCAGATAGCAAGGTGCGCGGTACGTACCTCTTCGGCCGTGAAGAGATAACTGTATTTCAGCCCCGCGCGTGCGAATGCGTCCGCCCCGCCCTCGCCGCGTTCGACCATGGCGAAAGCAGCCGAGACCGTCGCACCCCCGTCGCGCATCGCAACCACGGCCTGCAGACTCGAGCCGCCGTCGAGCCGCCGGTGGTGATCGTGTCGTCGATAACGCCGGTGCGCCGGTCCTTGCGAAACGCCCCTTCGATTTGTTGCTGGAGGCCGTGCGTCTTGGTCTCCTTGCGCACGAAGAAGCCGGTGAGATCGACGCCATGCCGATAAGCTGCGGCTAAAATCGCGTCAGTTACGGGCAGCGCTCCCGCCGCCATCCCGCCGATTTGCTCGATACCTTCGTCCGTCACAAGTTCGAGCATCAACTCACCCGCGAGAAACGCCCCGCGCGGCAGATAGAGCGTGCGTTTGCAGTCGATGTAGTATTTCGAGGTGCGCCCGGAGGCGAGCGTCAGGTCGCGCTCGAAATAGGATTCACGCGCGAGCAGCCTCAAAAGCTCCTGTCGGGCTTGGACATCCATAACTTGGCGCAATCTAAAACGATGCGCACCATCGACACAAGAGCATAAACGCGATCGTCTTTTACTTTGCTCCCCTTCCCTTTAGGGAAGGGCCGGGGGTAGGTCGCACGCCCTTTGCACTCAAACGCGCTGCGGCATTGGCGTTTTTGCTAACAGGCCCCTGCTGCTGCGCGGCGCTCCGCCTTCCTCTGCGATGGAATCCGTTGGCGTGCTATCCTCGCGCGATGTTCTTCGCACCATTCCTAGTCCTTTACGCGATTATCTTCTTTTTTGTCCTCGGCTTCCTTTTCGTCCTGGTCGAGATTGGCGTGATCAGTCGTGCGTTCGAGATGCTCGGGCTGCCGCCCAATCTGGCGTTTCTCGCACTCCTTGCCAGTCTCCTCGGCAGCTATATCAACATCCCGATTACCAAAGTCGAGGGCGGCGAACTCTATACGAAGGAGATCGTCAACAGTTTCGGTATCCGCTACCGAACACCGGTTCGCCACGCGGGCGGGTCCACAACCGTAGCGGTGAACGTTGGCGGTGCGATCGTGCCGGTCCTGATCTGCATCTACGTGCTGATGCAACATCCGTCGGCGATACTGCCGGCAATGATCGCGACCGTGATCGTCGCCTTGGTCGTTCATCGATCAGCACGGCCGGTGCGCGGGCTCGGCATCGCGACACCGATGTTCATCCCGCCGATCGTGGCCGTACTCACGACATGGCTGCTCGCGGCAATTATCGGCGGCCCACAGCATAACGACGCGATCGCATACGTAGGCGGTGTGATGGGCACGCTTATCGGCGCCGACCTCTTAAACCTCAACAAGCTCGGCGATTTGGGTGCGCCGGTCGCTTCGATTGGCGGTGCCGGTACGTTCGATGGCGTATTTCTAACGGGAATCGTGGCGGTGCTGCTGGCGTAGCCGCGACGCATCGCGTTCACTGCGGCGCATACGGTATAGGTGTGCGCTGTGCGCACGCCTATGCCGGCTTGAACTTCACCAGCGTATGCTCCGGCGTGACGTCGTCGAAATACACCGCCACCGGCATTCCGACCTTCACGGCCTCCGGCGCCGCGACAATATCCGTCGTCATCCGCACGCCCTCATCCAACTCGACGATCGCAAGCACGTACGGCGCATCCGCAAACGAACGCGTCGAAGCGCGCCGCACCACCGTATAGCTGTAGACCTTGCCGCGCCCGCTCATCCGCTCCCACTCGAGATGGTCCGACATACAGTAAGGACACAGGTCGCGCGGGTAGTAGATAAACGCTCGGCAGCTCTCGCAATGCTGCAGCATCAACTCATGGCGCTTGGCCGCCTCCCAGAATGGACGGCTCGTCGGCGACGGCTTGGGCAATGGTTTCGTGTACTCGCTCATGACCGCCGCTCCAGGATAAGGCTTACCTGCTCGCTCATGATCCCGCCGTTGCCGTTGACGTAGGCCAGCTTCGCGTCTTTGACCTGGCGCGCCTCGCCGCGACCCATCAACTGCCGTGTCGCTTCCGTCACATGGCTCATACCGCCGCCGAGCCCCGGCTGCCCGAACGACAACTGTCCGCCATGCGTATTGCAGGGGAAATCGCCGGCGTACGTCAGGTCATGCTCCATCACGAACGAACCGCCCTGTCCTTTCTTGCAAAAGCCCGCATCTTCGAGGGTGACGAGCACCGTAATTGTGTAGCAGTCGTACGGACACACGAGGTCGATATGCCTGCGCTCGACGCCCGCCATCTTGAAGGCCAGGTCGGCGGCCGGCTTGACGGGAGAGTCGGTCAGCGACGGCGCGTATGTAATCGACGCATGATTCGAAAACTCGCCCGCACCCAGCAGCCACGCAGGCGGATTCTTTGACCGCTTTGCGAGTTCCGGCGAGGCCACGATAACCGCCGAACCGCCGCTGCACGGGCTTACGATCTCGTAGATGTGAAGCGGGTCGACGATCATCCGCGAACTCAGCACGTCCTCGATCGTGAGCGGTTTGTCGTTGAAGGTCGCGAGCGGATTCTTGAGCGCGTTAGCGCGCTGATCGACCGCTATCTTCGCCATCTGCTCGGGCTTGGTGCCGTACTCATACATATGGCGATGCGCGACCATCGCGTAGCCGCAGTTCGCACCGATATTGCCGTACGGAGCCTCGAATTCGCGCTGCACCGAGACGACCGGCACGCGCTGATCGCCGAGCTTGTTCAAGTCTGCGACGATACACAGCACCGCGTTGCACAACCCGGCATTGATCGCGGCTGCCGCCCGCCATACCATCCCGGCCGGACTGGCCCCGCCGATATCGACCTGGTTGAGCATACGCGCGTTGATCCCCAGCACCTCGCAGGCGCTGGCTGGATAGAGCATCCCGGGATCTGCAAACGGCATTCCGACCAGGAAGCCGTCAATATCCTTCTTTTCCAGGCCAGAGTCGGCGATCGCCTCCACCGTGAGGCGCGACATCAATTTGAGCGGCGTGATGTCCGGCGGCGCCTCCTTCCACGGTTTGAGTTCCGCAAGTCCGACGATGGCCGCCTTGTTCTTGAGACTCATACTTTCGCTGCTCCTCAGGGTTTTGCGATCGTACCGACTACCATAAAAGCCGTTACGAGCGTAACCGCGCCCAGTCTGGAAGTGGGTCAGTTTGAAACGTCAGCCCAGAAAAAGACGGCCGTGGCGGCAATGCCGAGAACGGTGCGGACGGCATGGAGTGTACCCCATTTCACGACCAAAGCCCTGCTTCTCGGACCCGCTGTTGCGACTTCGGTAGCCATCAGGGCGTTATTCGTCGGCATGATTCCGAGAAGCGTCCACGGCCAGTTCGCAATCATCGCGATGGCGCCGATCAGAAAGCTCAACTCTTTTGTCTGCCACCAGGCGATGAGGCCGAACAGGCAGCCCGCGATCGCGAGAGGCGCCTGCATTGCTAACCCGCGCTTATAGGACGGCTTCCATTCGGAAAGCAGCGATTGGTCGTCAAGTCCGAGACGAGCTGGTTGTTCGGCGATATTGACGTACAACGCCGCTCCCGCGAAGAGCGCGGCGACGATCAACGCAAGATGACCAACAAGCATATTTCACCTTTCCGTGTTTCACCTTTCCGTGCGGCTGCGTTGTCGCCGCACCAGGTTCGCTACCCTAAGATTCGGAGTGCGTACTTACGGTTCAACGGCAGCTCGCGTCGAACAGCAGGAAATCCGCAGGCGTCCCGTTACGGTATTCCACGAACCTGGTGTGGCGACAACTGAGCCGCATGGAAAGGTGAAACACACGGAAAGGTGAAAATCCCTCGACCACCTCGACGCCATCCTGTACGGTTAAGCCCGCGAGGAGCTCTCCCAGATGGCTTTTATCATGTGCGACGACCACAATCTTTCGATCGAAGCGGACGGAATGGATCCGACGGCCGCGAAGCGGCTCATGCTCGGCGCCGAGGCAAAGCCGGACCCGACGCCGCTCGAGGAGCAGATCATCGATTTCGGCATGACTCATCGCGATTGTAACTTGAGAGTCCTCGCCGACTGAATCTTCCTAACCGTGAATCTCCCGAACTGTCATCGCGCGTGGCATACTTTCCCGCATGCGCAAGCGCTCAACCAAGAAACAATCATCCGCGGCCATTGGTGAGGTCGCATCCGGAATCGTGGCTGCGGCCGAGCAGGACGTCGAACTGACCGCCGAACAACTGGAGCACGCGGCGGAGCGGCTCGGTCACGCCGCGGCAGTCGCCGTTAACC
>WNFT01004489.1_pt1 | contig 21793 bp, 15 predicted proteins | sample 5400191 | NCBI WGS metagenome assembly WNFT01 (sample SAMN13153359, study PRJNA577476) | soil metagenome | isolation source: 80 cm saprolite under Madrone tree | place: USA:California | collected 2016-06-14 | reverse complement strand
ACGACGGAGATCGACCTGCGGCCCACGCTGCGGCCGCCGGGCATGGTCTTGCGCAAGGACACGAGCGGCTTCCTCAACTACTCGGTGACCGGGGACGGCAAGGGCGCCGTCAGTGGAGCCGCCGAGATGGGCGTGAGCGTGCGCGGGAACCTCGCCTTCAGCGGCCTCTCCGTCCAGCCCGACCAGCGCGTGGTGCGCGGGCTCTCCTACCTGATAGTCGACGATCCCGATCGGATGCGGCGCTTGCAGGTGGGCGATGCGGTCGCCGTCTCCTCCACCCTGGGCGGTTCCGCCCTGCTCGCGGGCTTCAGCCTGACCCGGGAGTTCTCGCTCGATCCCTACTTCGTGCGCCAGCCGCTGCCGCGCCTCTCCGGCGCGATCCTCAGCCCGTCGACCCTGGAAGTGTACGTGAACGGCACGTTGGTGAAGCACGAGCCGATCGCGCCCGGCCCGTTCGAAGTGCGCAACCTGCCGGTGGGCAGCGGAGTCGGCGAGGTGAGCTACATCGTGCGCGACGCGTTCGGGCGCACCCAGGACTTCGCTTCCCCGTACTACGCGGCCGCCGGAGTGCTGGCGAGCGGGATCAGCGATTACGGGTACCACCTCGGGTTCCGGCGATTCGGCTTCGGACAGGAGTCGGCCGACTACGGTCCGCCGGAGCTGCTGGCGCGGCACCGCATCGGGATCGGCGACTGGCTCACCGCGGGGTACCGGTTCGAGTCGGCCCTGCAGCGCTCCGGCGGGACCTCGCTCCTGGCCAGCGGCGGCCCCACCGCCGCGTTTGCTCTTCCGGTGGGTGAGCTGGATGCGGACCTGGCGGCGAGCGCGGACGGGAGCTCGACCGGGGCGGCGGGGTCGCTCTCGTACACCGTCTTCACCCGGCGGATCTCGGCGGGAGCGACGGTGCGGGCGATGACCGATCACTACGCCAATCTCGCGCTGCCCGCGTACGTGGACCGTCCCGTCCTGCAGATCACCGGCTCGGTGGGAGCGCCGATCGTCCCCCGCCTGAACCTCACGCTGCAGGGACAGCTCAACGCGATGCGCGACTCGGGGCTCGCCTCGGCGCTCACGCTGCGGGGCGACGTGCACCTCTCCAAGTCGCTCTCGGTTTCGCTCAGCGCCTCGCGGCTGCGGACGGCGGGCACGGAGCCGCAGTGGCTGGGGTTCGCGACGCTGATCTACAGCTTCGGCGGCGGGACCACGGCGGACCTGGGCGGAACGGCGGGGACCGGGACGGCCTCCACCACCGCGGGCGTGCAGAAGTCTCTGCCGCTCGGCGAAGGCTGGGGCTACCAGCTTCGGTCGACGCTCGACCGCGATCAGGCCGCGTCCGGGCTCGGCCAGGTGCAGTTCCAGGGCCCGTACGGCACCTACATGGCGTCGTACGATCGCTTCGGCGGCAGCAACGGAGGAGCGGCCACCGCGGCGGGCGCGCTGATCCTGCTCGACGGCAGCTTGATGGCGGGACGTCCGGTGCAAGAGGGATTCGCGCTGATGCAGGTTCCCGGCGTGGAGGGCGTTCGCGGGTATCTGAACAACCAGGAGATCGGGCGCACGAACGGGAGCGGCAACCTGCTCATCCCCGCGCTCCAGCCCTATTACGGGAACCGCCTCCGCATCGGCGACGCGGACGTCCCCATCGACTACCAGATCGGCGCGACCGAGCAGGTGGTCGCGACCGGCGTCCGCGCCGGCGCGGTGGTGCGGTTCGACGTCCAGCGCGTGACCAGCGTGAAGGGCCTGGTGCGGGTGGACGTGGACGGAAAGCCGACGGTGCCGGCGTTCGGCGAGCTGACGGTGGACGCTCGCGTGCGCAGCCCGCTGGGGGCCGATGGACAGTTCTGGTTCAGTGACCTCGCGGTGGGGGTGCATGCGGCGCAGGTGGAGTTCCGCGACGGCACCTGCCGGTTCGAGCTGGTAGTGCCCCAGTCCAAGTCTGCTTCGGTGAACCTGGGGACGCTGTCCTGCGCGGTGGGGCAAGTGGCCCTGGAGCAACGTTGACCTTGACGTCTTAGTCGAGCAACTCCAGGATCGCGCGCAGCGCGGCGAGTGCCCAGTCGTCGCGGCGGCCGAGCTCGGCGCCCAGCTGCTCCAGGGCCTTCTCGATCACGTGGGTGCGCAGGAGCATGTCCAGCTCCGCGCGCGTCTCCGGGAGGAAGGGAGAGCCCTTGGCGCCTTCCAGATAGGAGGAGAGGAACGCGGCGGGCGCCCAGGTCGCCCACAGCTTCGCCCATGGCTCCGCGGCGGCGCGGTCGCTCTCGCGGACGGTGGCGGGGTCGCGCAGGCCCATGGTGGCGCCGATGTCGAACGAGCGGAGCATGGAGGCGATGTCGCGCAGCCCGCTGCGCTTGCGCTTGCGCTCGGGCAGAGGCTTCTCGGGATCCTGCTCGAAGTCGACCACCATGAAGTCCTTGCCGGTCCAGAGGACGTTGGCGAGGTGGTAGTTGCCGTGGATCCGGCCCCGCTTCGCCGTCAGGCGCTGGCGCAGCAGCGGCTCGAAGCTGGCGTAGAGCGCCTTCTCCTTCGAGAGCAGTTCCTGGGCCAGCTCGTCGGGGCGCCCCTGCAGCCGCGCGGCGCGAAGCTGGCGCAGGACCTTGCCGGTCAGGTTGCGCTTGGTCTGGTAGACCGATCGCTGATCGAGCGCGCTATACGGCTCCGGCGCGAACGCCGGATCGTCGGGAGCGATCAGCGCCGCGTGCAGCTCGGCGGTGCGCTTGCCCAGCAGCCGCGCGGCGGCCAGCGAGCTGCCCAGCATCTCGCGCGCTTCCGGAGGGACCTCCGCTTCCGCCAGGTCGACCATCGAGGAGCTCGGGCGCGGCGGAGGCTTCAGATCGCCGCTGCTGGCCAGGGCGCGCTCGAAGTACCGGCGCAGCTCCTCGCGGAAGAACTGCCAGGCGAGACCCTGGTTCTGCACGTATCCGTGCAGGGTGGCGACGGTGATCGGCTCTCCACGCCGCGGCTGCAGCTCGACCGTGCCCCAGAGAGGCGGAACGGGCGCGGAGGGAGCGCGCTCGGTGAGCGCGCGGCAGATCTCCAGCTCGGGGCTCATCCCCTCCGCCAGCCGGCGATAGAACTTGAGCAGCAGCGCGTCTCCGTACTGGACGGAGGCCGCCTGGTGCTCCGGCCGGTAGAGCCGCGCCTCGCCGTCGGGCAGGTCCGGCTTGGCGGTGGCGACCAGCGTCCCGGATGCGCCGCTGGTGCGCAGGCCGGCGCGGATCCCTCGGAGGAGGGCAGCGGCGGAAGCGGGCTCCGCGAGCGCGTCCACCAGGTACGCCTGCGATCCGTCGGCGCGCCGGAGGACGGCGATCACCGCCTGCGGGGAAGCCGGCTTTTCTCCCGTCTCGAGCCCGAGGGGGATGACGTAGTGCTCGCTCTCTCCGTGGCCGAAGTCGATCTGCGCCAGGGTGAGGCGGACCGAGTCGAAGGGGATCACGTCGAGGACGCGGATCTGGGAGATCTCGCGGCCGCGGCTGTGGAACCAGCGGCGTCCTTCCACCCAGGCGGGGAGCACCATCTCCAGCGCGGACCGCTCGCCGGAATTGAACCCGCCCTCCCACGACGAGGGAAGATCGACGACGGGCGGATGATAGGCGGCCTCGCGCGCGTCCATCGCCGCGGTGCGCGGCTCGTCGAGCGAGAACCAGTAGAAGGCGTGCTCGCCCAGCGTGAGCAGATAGGGCAGCTCCCCGATGGGCGGAAAGCGCGTGCGGCCGATCAGCTCGGTGGGGACGCGGCCCTTGAACTGCCGCAGATCGAGCTCGACGAACTGCGTGAAGCGGGACAGGTTCGCCACCACCAGCACCGTCTCGTCCTCGAACTGGCGGATGAAGGCGAGCACCTTCGGGTTCTCGGGCGAGAGGAACTCGATGGTGCCGCGCCCGAAGGCCTGGAAGCGCTTGCGCAACGCGATCAGGCGCTTGGTCCACCAGAGCAGCGAGTTGGGGTTGCCCTGCTGCGCCTCCACGTTCAGCGACTCGTAGTGGTACTCGGGGTCGATGATCACCGGCAGGATCAGGCGCTGCGGGTTGGCGCGGCTGTAGCCGGCGTTGCGGTCGGGGCTCCACTGCATCGGCGTGCGCACGCCGTTGCGGTCGCCGAGGAAGACGTTGTCCCCCATGCCGATCTCGTCGCCGTAATAGATCACCGGCGTCCCCGGCAGCGACATGAGCAGCGCGTTCATCAGCTCGATCTGCCGGCGGTCGTTTCCCGTCAGCGGCGCCAGCCGGCGGCGGATCCCCAGGTTGATCCGCATGGTCGGCTCGTGCGCGAAGGCGCGATACATGTAGTCGCGCTCCTCGTCGGTCACCATCTCCAGGGTCAGCTCGTCGTGGTTGCGCAGGAACAGCGCCCACTGGCTGCTCGGGGGGATGGCCGGCGTCTGCGCCAGGATGTCCGCGATGGGGAGCCGGTCCTCCATGTGAATGGACATGAACATCCGGGGCATGATCGGGAAATGGAAGTTCATGTGGCATTCGTCGCCCTGGCCGAAGTAGGCGGCGGCGTCTTCGGGCCACTGATTCGCTTCCGCGAGCAGCATGCGGTTCTTGAACTTCGCATCGACGTGGGCGCGCAGCTTCTTGAGGAACTGGTGCGTCTCGGGAAGGTTCTCGCAGTTGGTGCCGTCGCGCTCGTAGAGGTAGGGGACGGCGTCGAGGCGCAGCCCGTCGACTCCCAGGCCGAACCAGAAGTCGACCACCGACAGCATCGCATCGTGCACCGCGGGGTTGTCGAAGTTCAGGTCGGGCTGATGGGAGAAGAACCGGTGCCAGTAGTACTGCTTGGCCACCGGGTCCCAGGACCAGTTGGACGGCTCGAAGTCCTTGAAGATGATCCGGGCGTCCTTGTAGTGGTTCGGGTTGTCGGTCCAGACGTAGAAGTCCCGCTCCGGGGAGCCGGCGGGCGCGCGGCGGGCGCGCTGGAACCAGGGATGCTGGTCGCTGGTGTGGTTGAGGACCAGCTCGGTGATGACCCGGATGCCCCGCTTGTGGGCTTCCTCGACGAAGTGGCGGAAGTCGTCGAGCGTGCCCACGTCGGGGTGGACGTCGGTGTAGTCGGAGATGTCGTAGCCGTCGTCCTTTCCCGGCGACGGGCAGATGGGCAGGAGCCAGAGCGCGTTGACGCCCAGATCCTGGAGGTAGTCGAGCTTGGAGGTGAGGCCCGGGAAGTCGCCGATCCCGTCGCCGTTGGAGTCCATGAACGAGCGCACCCGCAGCTCGTAGATGATGGCGTCCTTGTACCAGAGGGGGTCGTCGCTCAGCTGCGCCCGGCGCATCTCCCACGGCTTCTTGCGCAGCGCGGTCGCGGGGGTGCTGGTCGTGGTCGTGGTGCTCACGGCGCAGTCCTCCCGTAGATCCGCGTCGTCTCGCGCAGCCTCTCCTGGACCCGTCGATCGGGCAGCGCCAGAAGGCGCCACTCCCAGTTCCCTTGCGCGGTGCCCGGCAGGTTCATCCGCGCTTCGTCGCCGAGCCCGAGCAGGTCCTGGGCCGGCGCCACCGCCAGATTCGCCACCGACGACCAGACGCCGCGGATCATGTCCCAGTGGATCTCGCGCCCGGAGTCCTTCACGCCCAGGTATTCGAGCGCGGCGCGCCGCTCCTTCTCGCACTGCTCGGGTGATCGCTGCGGCGAGCCGGAATCGCGGAACCAGCCCACGCTGGTGTCGTTGTCGTGCGTGCCGGTGAAGGCGGCCGAGCCGCGCTCGTAGGCATGCGGCAGGAACGTCTTCGCCTGCGGGTCGGTGCCGAAGGCGAACTGCAAGAGCTTGATCCCGGGGAAGTGGAACCGCTCGCGCAGTTCCGTGACCTCGGGAATGACCGCTCCCAGGTCCTCGGCGATGAGCTGCGCAGGTCCTAGCGCCTGGAACAGCTTCGCTCCCGGCGCCGGCCGCCAGGTTCCCTTGCGCGCGGTGGGCTCGTCCGCCCGGATCTCCCAGTAGCGGGTGAAGCCGATGAAGTGGTCCAGCCGCACCGCATCGAACCGGGCAAACGTCTGCGCGAACCGCTGCAGCCACCAGCGGAAGCCAGTCCGCTCCATCTTCTCCCAGTCGTAGAGCGGGTTGCCCCAGCGCTGGCCGTCGGCGCTGAAGTAGTCGGGCGGCACGCCCGCGACCACCGTGGGCTGGCCCTGGGTGTCGAGGAAGAACAGGTCGCGATGCGTCCAGACGTCCGCGCTGTCGTGGGCGACGAAGATGGGGAGGTCGCCGATCAGGCCCACGCCCAGGCCGCGGCACTCGTCGCGCAGCGCCTGCCACTGCCGGGCGAAGAGGAATTGCTCGAACCGGTGCCGTTGGATGTCGTCAGCGAGGGACTTTCGGGCGCGGTCGAGGGCCGCGGAATCGCGGGAGCGCAGATCGGGCTCCCACTCCGTCCAGGGACGGTCGCCGCGGGCGCGCTTGATGGCCATGTACAGCGCGAAGTCCTCCAGCCACCCGGCGTTCTCGGCGCGGAAGCCCTCGAGCTCCGCGTCCTCGCCGCCGTGCCGGGAGAAAGCGTCGAAGGCCGCGCGCAAGTGCCTCTCCCGCCAGGTGCGGGTCGCGGCGTAGTCCACGCGGTCCTGGGGAAAGGCGGGCGCGTCCGCCAAGGCGCTCCGGCGCAAGAGACCCTCGTCCACCAGGCGGTCGAGGCTGATCAAGAGCGGGCTGCCGGCGAAGGCGGAGTGGGCGCTGTAGGGCGAGTTGCCATGGCCGACCGGACCGACCGGGAGCATCTGCCACCAGCGTTGGCCCGCGTCGCGGAGCCAATGCGCGAAGGAGTGCGCCTCTGGCCCCAGATCGCCGCTGCCGTGGGCGCCCGGCAAGGAGGTGGGATGAAGCAGGACGCCGCTCGCCCGCTCGTTGAGATCAAATGCCATGGGGCCCGATCATAGATACGGCTCGCATCCTAGGAACGCCTCGGAATCTTTGCCTTCCTCGCCTCCGGCGCGGGGCGTGGCCCGGTCCGGGCGGACGCGGCCCTGCCGCTGAACGTAAGTGCAGGTGTGGATGCACCGAAGCCGCAGAGTTGTTACACATGGCAACCGCCGCAGTCGCGGCAACCGGGCCGCAAGTCGCGGCCTGAACAACAACGAAAGAAGTTTTCAAAATGGTTACTGGTACCGTGAAGTGGTTCAACGACGCGAAGGGGTTCGGGTTCATCGTGCAGGACAACGGCGGCCCGGACGTCTTCTGCCATCACACCGCCATCCAGGCGGACGGCTTCCGCTCCCTGGCCGAGGGGCAGAAGGTCGAGTTCGAGGTCACCAAGGGGCCCAAGGGCCTGCAGGCCGCAAACGTCCGTCCGATCGCGTAAGCGCGACTGGACAGCGTGGACGAGCCCGGTCTTTACCGAGACCGGGCTTTTTCGTTGTAGGAGATGGAGGACGCGTGCAGCCCAGATCGAACAAGAGACAGAAAGAGCTGGCGCGCCTGGAGCGGCGCAAGAACAAGGACGAGCGCCGCGAGCAGCGCAAGAAGGAGCGCGCCGAGCGGCCCGTGGTGGACGGCAGCGATCCGGACATCGCCGGAATCGTCCCCGGACCGCAGCCGAAGATCGAGGAGTGACCCCGGCTCGCTACGCCGGCGCCGCCCGGGAAGAGGCGGGGACGGGAGAGGCGAGGAATTCCTCCAGCTCGTCCTTGCGCGCCGCCGCGTCGCGCTCGCCCAGCTGCATCAGCTCGGTGGCGTACTCGACGTCGAAGAGCAGGTAGCTGAGCATGTCGGAGGGGTCGCCGCGTCCCGCCGCTTCGCCGAGCCGGCGCAGCAGGTAGCCGGCCGGGCCCGAGAGCCGGCCGCGCACCGAAGGCCGGGTGAGGATCGAAGCCGCCAGCACGCCCAGGTCTTGCGAAGGCCGGATGAAGAGGTCGCCCACCGGCCTCAGGCCCCCTCCGGCCGTCTGCAGCGCGGCGGCGACGTGGCCGGGCACCGCGCTGGCGACGCGGGAGAGCTCGGTCAGCGCGGCGTTCACCTGGCGCAGGTTGGAGAGATCGTTCTCCACCCGGTCCAGGAGCAGCGCGTCCAGCAGCTTGCCGAACAGGTACAGGGGCGACGAGAGGGCCTGCTGGTCCTCGGCATCCTGCCGGCCGGCCTTGTGCGGCCGCATCGGGCCGGGAGTGCGCAGCCCGATGACCAGGACCCGGCCCGCGCCCAGGCGCAGCGCCGGCGCGATGGGGGTGTTCTGCCGGAGGCTCCCATCCGAGTACATGCGGCCGGCCACCCGGACGGTGGGAAAGATGATGGGGATGGCGGCCGACGCGAGCGCGTGCTGGGGGGTGAGGCGCACCACCGTCCAGTCGACGGCGCGGTCCCCCGAGCTGAGCAGCGCCGGCGCCGCCTCGGTCTCCATGAACACCACGGTGTGTCCCGTCTCCACGTCGGTGGCGGAGACGGTGACGCCGATGACGTGCCGGTCGGCGACGCCCTGGTGCAGCGATCGCCAGGGGATCACCGAGCGGACCAGCTCGGCCAGCGGCGTCGCGTCCAGCAGGCTCCGTGGGCCTTCCGCCTTGCCCGAGCCGAACAGCCAGCGCACCAGCGCGGCGAGATCTCCCCAGCCGAGCTGGAAGACCTGCTCGAGGCCGAGCTGGCGCCAGCGCTCGGCCAGGTGGCGGATGCCGAAGTCAGGCACCTCGTGGTGCGCGGCGATGGCGCAGGCGTTGATGGCCCCCACGCTGGTGCCGGAAAAGATCCGCGGCCGGGCGGAGTCGCCCAGCCGCGGAGTCAGCTTGCCGAGGATGTAGCGGAGGACGCCGATCTCGTACGCGCCCCGTGCTCCTCCTCCAGAGAGGACCAGTGCGAGCGGGGAGTCGGCCTCCGTCATCGCCTCGGATGTCTCTCCATCAGAAGCGGAAGTCCAGCCCGCCGCCGATCAGGAACGCCTGCTGGTTGAAGGCGCTGATGTTGGACCCGCCGCTGGCGTTGGTCTTCGAAGTGAGCGGGAAGTCGGCATCCGCCTCCAGGTAGATCTTGAAGAGGACCAGCGGGATGTTGAACCCGACTCCAATGCGGGCATCGAGCAACTCGCGCTCGCCGGTCGCGGTCTCCACGTTGATGGGCAGCGCGCCGCGGAAGTAGATGGGCAGGAGCGGCGGGGTGATGCGGATGCCCGGCCGCACCACGGTTCCGACGCGGCTGCTCAGCCCCGTGGGCGCGCTCCCGTAGAACTGCTCGGCGATCTCCAGGTCGAAGGAGAGAAAGGACCCCGGCGTCCAGTAGCTCAGCATCGCGTTGCCGGCCAGCGGCCAGTTGTCGCCGAGCCAACTGGTGCCCGAATCGTTGTGCGTGGCGACGTTGGCTTCCATGCCGAGCCGCAATCCGACGTCGGCGCGGGCCGCGAGCGGCGCGGCGAAAAGGACGAGAGCGAGGAAGAGCTTGTTCACGAGGGCCTCCGTTGGGTCCGTGCTCATTGGACCATCCGGGGGATCGGCCGGCCACTTTTCCGCCGCTACGCGGACAGCTCGAGCATCCGCTCGACCGGCCGCAGCGCGCGCACGCGCAGATCTTCCGGCAGCGTGATCTCCGGCGAACGGTCGCGCATGCACAGGTAGAGCTTTTCCAGCGAGTTGAGCCGCATGTAGGGGCAGATGCTGCAGTTGCAGCCGCTGCTCGGCGGCGCGGGAATCAGCTCGGCGTCGGGGCGCGCCTTGGACATGAGGTGGAGGATTCCGACTTCCGTCGCGACGATGAAGCTCTTGGCCGGGCTCGTCTTCACGTACTCGAGCAGCCCGCGCGTCGACCCGACGAAGTCCGCCAGCGCAAGCACGCTGGCCTCGCATTCCGGGTGCGCGATCAGCTTCGCCTCCGGATGCCGGACCTTGAGCTTCTGCATCTGTCGCTCGGTGAACTGCTCGTGCACGATGCAGAACCCCGGCCACTTCACCAACTCGCGGCCGGTCTTCTTCTCCACCCAGGCGCCGAGATGGCGATCGGGCGCGAAGACGATCTTCGTGTCCTTGGGGAAGCTGTTGACGATCTTCTCGGCGTTGCTGGAGGTGCAGATCACGTCGCTCAGCGCCTTCACGCCGGCGGAGCAGTTGATGTAGCTGATCACCTTGTGGCCCGGGTACTGCCGCAGCCACTTGGCGAACTGGTCGGGCGGGCAGCGGTCGGCGAGGGAGCAGCCCGCGTCGAGATCGGGCAGCAGGACCTGCTTCTCCGGGTTGAGGATCTTCGCGGTCTCGGCCATGAAGTGCACGCCGCAGAACACGATCACCTTGGCCTTCGTCTTCGCCGCCTGCTGCGAGAGCTGGAGCGAGTCGCCGACGAAGTCGGCCAGGTCCTGGATCTCGCCGTCCTGGTAGTAGTGGGCGAGGATCACCGCGTCGAGCTCCTTGCGGAGCCGCTGGATGCCGTCGAGCAGAGCCTGTCCCTGCGGGAGGTCGGCCATCCGCCTATTCTAATGCCCCCGCGCAAGCTCGCCGAGCCGCGCCACCACCGCCCGCCCGCCGTCGTCGGCCTGGCCGAATCGGTAGTCGCTGCGCCCGGCGGACAGCTCGTCGCACATGGACAGATCGACGTCGTCGCGGAACGTCGCCGCCGTCACGGCCCGCCCTTCGATCACCACCCCGATGGGCGCCCGCTCCTCCAGCCTGGAGAGGAGCGCCTTCTTCACCGGGCGGGGAAGCGCCTTCGGCACCCGGGCCACCAGCACGCCCCGCGCCTCCTCGTGCGCCTGGGCGGCCAGCGCGTCCACCGGCGCCAGCGCCTCCTCGTGCGCCCGGGCCAACTCCTCCAGCCTTCGCTGCAACCGGGGAGGGATGTCGCCCTGCACCAGGGCGGCGACGATCTCCTGCCGCAGCGATTCTCGCTGGGCAGTGCGCAGCTCGGCGGCCGCATGGTCCAGCGCTTCGCAGATCAGCTTCGCCCGCGGGGACAGGGCATGGCCCCGGCCCGGACTGTCCGCGGCCCGGGCATCCTCGTCCGCCTCCGGCCACGGCGCGATGCCTCCGCGCAGGAACTTCACCGCGGAGAGCAGCCCGTCGAAATCGGCGTGCGCCACCACCACGTCCACCGGCCCCGCCTTGCTCACCACCTCGGGGGTCACCAGCTCCGGGCAGGCGTGGGCGATCCGGTTGGGCACCAGGAGGAAGCGCGGGTCGTCGCGAAAGCGCGACCAGCCCAACGGGTGCTCGTGATGATCGATCCAGACGGCGAGACGGTCGCCGAGCGCGTCGAGGAAGGGAAGCGTGCTCTTCTCGAAATTCTCACCGGCCGCGAAGGCGACGTCCACCACCGCTACCCGTCCCTCCGCGGGCGGAGCGGGCAGGTTGCCGGGCTGCTCGACGAACATGACGCGCATCGGGAAGTCTTAACGCTTTCGACCCCGTCCCGCGCTGGGAAGTGGGCTACACTCGCGTGGCGGATGCAGAACCTGCGCGACAAGCTCCTCAAGGCGGGCCTGGTCACGGAGAAGCAGGCCCAGGAAGCCGCGCGCGACCAGCGGCAGGGTTCGGCGAAGCCGCACCGCGCCCGCGAGAGGGCCATCTCCGAGGAGGAGCGGCAGCGGCGCGAGGCGTTCGCCGCCCGGGAGGCGGAGCTGGCCGAGGAGCGCCGGAAGGAAGCGGCGAAACAGGCCGAGGCGCGAATGCAATCCGAGCGCGCGCGGCGGCTGCGCCAGCTGGTCGAAACGCACCGGATCCGCGAAGCCGGCGAGGTCGTCTTCCACTACGTGCGCCGCAACGGGAAGGTGGGCCGGCTCGACGTCTCGGTGGAGACGCAGAAGAAGCTGGAGCAGGGCGCGGCGGCGGTGGTGGACGATCCCGGCTCGCCCGACTGCGCCGTGGTTCCGGCGGACGCCGCGCGGCGCATCTACGAAGTCGACCCGCAGGCGATCCGATTCTGGTATGGGCCGGAGAAGCCCATCGGCTTCTCGGACGCGGGAGAGTAGCCAAGCCGAACATCGAGGTCTTCGTATCCAGCGAATCGAAAGGGAATCCCTATCACCCGCGCGAAACCGCGTGTCTCAATACCGGGCTCTATTGCGAGACCGTGATGAGCACCCGCAAGCCGCTGCTCGTGCCCGACGCCCTCCACGACGAAGAATGGAATTCCAATCCTGACATCAAGCTGGGGATGATCTCGTACCTGGGTTTTCCCATCAGTTGGCCCGACGGGGAGATCTTTGGAACGATCTGCGTTCTCGACAACAAGAGGAACGAATACAGCGAGCTCTACCGCAAGCTCCTCCGCCAGTCGCGCGACGTCTTGCAGGCCGACTTGAGATCGCTCTCGGCATCCCACCGGGAGCTCGAACAGCGCGAGACGAAGATCCGGCGCCTGGTCGACGCCAACATCGTCGGGATCGCCATCTGGACCGTCGATGGGCGGATCCTCGAGGCGAACGACGCGTTGCTCGCGATGCTGGGGTACGAACGTGCCGATGTCGTCTCGGGCCGCATGCGCTGGACGGACCTGACGCCGCCGGAGTGGCGCGCCCGGGACGCGCGGGCACTGAACGAGGTGGACGCGACCGGGACCATCCAGCCGTTCGAGAAGGAGTACTTCCGCAAGGACGGCAGCCGCGTGCCCGTCCTTGTCGGCGCGGCCGCGTTGGACGATCGACGGGAGCAGGGCGTGGCGTTCGTGGTCGACCTGACCGGGCGCAAGCGCGCCGAGGCCGAGGCGCGGGAAGGCGAGCGGCGCTACCGCGACGCGCAGATGGACCTGGTGCACGCAAACCGGCTGGCGACGATGGGCCAGCTCACGGCCTCCATCGCCCATGAGGTCAACCAGCCGATTGCCGCGGTCGTCACCAACGCGCAGGCGGCCTTGCGCTGGTTGGCCGCGCAGCCGCCGGATCTGGGCGAAGCCCGGCAGGCGCTCGGCCGGATCGTCAGCGACGGGAATCGCGCCGGCGAGGTCGTCAACCGGATCCGGGGGATGATCCAGAAGACGCCGCCGCGCAAGGAGAGCCTGGACGTCAACCAGTCGATCCGGGAGGTGATGGCGCTGGCGGGCGGCGAGGCGATGGAGGGCCGAGTCGCGGTCCACGCGCAGCTTGGGGAAGGCTTGCCCCTCATCCAGGCAGACCGGATCCAGCTGCAGCAAGTCATCCTCAACCTGATCGTCAACGCCGTCGAGGCGATGACGCACACGACGGACCGACCGCGAGACTTGCTGGTCAGCAGCGAGAAAACCGAGGGGGCCGAAGTCCTCGTCGCGGTGCGGGATACAGGGCCAGGACTTGCCCCTGCCAGCGTGGAGCACGTCTTCGACGCTTTCTACACCACCAAGCCCAAGGGACTGGGAATGGGCCTCTCGATCTCCCGATCGATCATCGAGGCGCACGGAGGGCGGTTGTGGGCGGCGGCGAATGAGCCTCGCGGTGCGGTGTTTCAGTTCACGTTGCCGGCGAACGGGCGAAACGAATCCGCGGAAGCGACGCACGGCCGCTGAGGTCCCAGGGAGAAGGAGATGAAGCTGAGCGCAGCGCTGGCCGTCGCGGCCTCACTTGCCGCGGCGGCCGCGACCGCGGCACCGACCGAGGTCACCGTGATACCGCCTTCCGGTGCGCGCTTCCTGGTCGGGCAGCGTTTCGACCTGCGTGTCGAAGGGAAGGGCGCCGCTCCGTTCTCGGCTTCGCTCGCCATCGACGGCGTCCCGCAGACGTTCACGTCGGGCACGCAGGACAGCGCGCAGAGCGACGGCATCAGCGCCCCGGGATGGGGCGGCTTCAACCTGCGCGGCTTCTCCAGCAATGCGGCGGGGAGGCACACGGTCACGGCGACCTTCGCCGACGCTTCGGGGACGGTGCAGGTCACCTCGACGTTCCAGGTCGTGGGCCTCGCCCGGCGGCGCGCGGGCAGGGGGGGAAGCGGCAAGGGGGTGAAGAACATCGTGATCCTGCTCGGCGACGGAATGGGAATCGCTCATCGCACGGCGGCGCGGCTGGTGAAGTTCGGCGTCACCGGCGGACAGCCCAATGGCTTCCTGGCAATGGACGCGTTTCCCACCGTCGGTCTGGTCACCACCCATTCGCTGAACAGCATCGTCACCGACTCGGCGCCGGGCATGGCCTGCTACTCGACCGGCAACCACGCCAGCAACGGCCAGGAAGGAGTCTATCCCGCTCACCTGACGAACCCCTTCTACAATCCGCGCGTCGAGTACATGGCCGAGTACCTGCACCGCGTGAAGGGCGCCTCGCTCGGCCTCGTCACCACGGCCGACGTCGAGGATGCGACACCGGCGGCCAATGCCGTGCACACCGGCAACCGCAACCTCGGCCAGGGCATCGTCGATCAGTACCTCGATGAGCGCTCCAGGACCGGACTGGCGGTGCTGATGGGCGGCGGGCGGCGGTGGTTCCTGCCCTCGACGCAGTTCGGCACGAGCCGCAGCGCCAGCAACGACTACGCCGCCATGCCCGCCGATCTGCTCGCCCGGTGGTCGCTGCCCGCGCCGGCCGCGGGCGCCATCGACGAGGGCCGCGACTTGATCGCGGACTTCACCAAGGCAGGATTCACCTACCTCGACTCGGCGGCCACCCTGAAGTCCGAGCTGGCGCGGCGCACGCCGGACAAGCTCCTCGGCTTGTTCGCCCACGGGAACATGAACGTCGCGCTGGACAAGCTGGCCAAGCGGCGGGGCACGCTGCTCCGGGGCGCCACCACGTTCGCCGTGGACGACTACCACGCTCCCGATCAGCCGATGCTCGACGAGATGACCGACGGCGCGTTCCGCGTCCTGAGCAGGAACCGCCAGGGCTTCGTCCTCATGGTGGAAGGGGCGCACATCGACAAGCAGTCGCACACCATGGATGCGGAGCGCGTGATCGACGAGACCATCGAATTCGATCGCGCGGTCGCGGTGGCGAGAAGATGGGCCGACAAGCTCGGCGACACCGTCGTACTCGCGCTCTCCGACCACGAGTGCTCGGGATTCAGCATCATCGGCGCGCTCTCCGGGGGCGTGGCCGCGCTCGAGGCGCTTCCCTCGGACACGCCGGTGCTCGATCCGCAGCGGCAGCCGGTTCGCCAGAAGGCGGTCGGGACGTTCGACGTGGCCGGATTCCCGCGCTACCAGATCCTGGCCGACGGCTATCCCGCGACCTTCGACGTGGACGGCAAGGTCCTGGTCGGCTTCGGCGCCGACGCCGACCGGCACGAGGGGTGGCTGACGAAGCCGAGGCCGGTGATCGACACCCTGCTCCCGGCGGCCTTCCAGACGGAGCTGGCAGACAAGGGATACAGCGCGGAACCGGTCGATCGCGCGCCCGAGCGCGATGGCGGGTTCTTCGTCCGCGGCCAGGCGGTCGGGCGGGGGCAGGCGGTCCATACCGCGACTGACATCCCCGTATCGGCGTACAGCAGCGGCAGCCGGGTCGATCAGGACTTCGCGGGCGTCCAGACGAACACCGACATCTTCTTCAAGCTGATGCGCGCCGCCCTGCGGTGACCCCTCAGCGCACCGGGAACCCGGATTGCACCGCGAGGGCGCGGAGTTGCGCGGCTTCGGTCAAGCCGTTTCCCGGCCCTTCGCTCGGGCACGGCGCTCCCAAGGGACCGGCGGGAGCTTCTAGGCGTGCTCGAAGGCGTCGCCGCGGCGGAGGATGTCCAGGATCTGTGGATGCGCGCGCTCCTCGCGCATCGCCGCGATCAGGGCCGCGTGGCGGTCGGCGGCCACCGATCGCACCATCTTCAGCGTGGGGGTGAGCTCGCCGGTCTCCAGCGCCGGCATCTCGGGCACCAGGGCGATGCGGCGGACCCACTCGTAGTGCTGCGGCGCGAGCAGGTTGGCGGCCTGCAGCGCTTCGACGATGGCGCGCCGGATCTCGGGTACGCGGGTCAGCTCCGCCTGGTCCTCGGGGACGTCGAGCTGGCGCTCCTCGAGCCAACGCCGCGCGGCCTCCCGGGAGACCCAGCAGAGCGCGGTGACGTGCGGCTGGCCAGGACCGCAGACCACTGCCTGGTCCAGGAGCGGCGTGGCCGCCACCATGCGCGCTTCCACCTCGCCGCCGGAGACCTTCTCCCCGTTGGCCAGCTTGAAGACCGAATCGATGCGGCCGAGGAGCTGGAGCCCGTCCTCGGTCCATTCCCCCAGATCGCCGCTGTGCAGCCAGCCCCCTTCCATGGCGCGCCGGCTTTCCTCGGGGCGGTTGCGGTACCCCCGCATCACTTGGGGACCTCGGACGAGGATCTCGCCGCTGGCGGGAAAGCCTTCGACGGGCTCGAGCTTCACCGCGGTTCCGGGCAGCGGATGTCCGACCATCCCCGGAGCCCGCGCGTCCTCTTGCCGGGTCACGGTGGCGCAGGGCGAGGTCTCCGTCAGGCCCCATCCCTCCAGGAGAGGGACTCCGTTCTCCTGGAACCAGGAGAACGCCGACTCGCTGGCGGGAGCGGCCGCGCTGAAGGCGAATCGCAGGCTGCGCAGGGCGTCGGCCAGCTTCCGATCCTTCTGGGCGCGCTCGACCAGCGCGTTGTAGACGCGCGGGACGCCGAAGTAGACGGTGGGCTTCGTCTCGACGAAGTTGTGCGCCAGGCGGTCGAGGTCGCGGCCGCGCGAGTCGTCGAGGGTCAGCACCCCGCGGTGCCAGAGCGCCATCAGCCGCTCGAAGAGCGCGCCGAAGCAATGGTGCCAGGGCAGGTAGGAGAGGAAGACGTCCCGGTCGCTGACGTCCCAGACCTGCGCCAGCGCGGCCTGTTGGGAGAGAGCGTTCTGGTGCGTCAGCTCGACGCCCTTCGGCTTCCCCGTGGTGCCGCTGGTGTAGAGGAGGAAGGCCACGTCGTCGGCCTGCGCCTCCACCGTGGGGACGGAGCCGGACGACTCCAGACCGGAGAGCGCCACGCCCCGGGGATCGTCCGCCAGGGGCCTGCCTTCGAGCACCACGATCCGATCGAGCTGCCGCACAGGCGCCAGCTGGTGCTGCTGCCCGGAGTTGCCCGCCACCGCCACCCGCGCGCCGGAGTCGATCAGGCAGTGGTGCAGAACGTCCAGGGGGTAGCCGGGGAAGATCGGGGCGACCGCGGCGCCCAGCGTCAGGGCACCCAGCTCCGCGATCAGCATCTGCGGCGAGTTGGGCGCGACCAGGGCGACCACGTCCCCTCGCTTCACGCCGAGCGACCGGAGGCCCGCGGCGACGCTCCGGCGGCGCGCGTCGAGCGCGGACCAGGACAGGTCTTGCCACTTCCCCGAGGGCCCCCTGGAGCGGAGGGCAGCGCGCGCCGGCTCGACGGCGGCGCGCGCGGCGATCAGCTGCCCAACGCTGTGGAACGGGACCGCCGCGAGAGGAGGGCCGACGATTTCGCGCCCCGGCATCCGCCGGACTCTACGCTCCTCGGGAAAGGCGGCAAGATCCTGCGTCACGCCCGGCGTGTCGGCGAACACGCCGGGCGCGCGCGCAAAGGCTACTGCTGCACGTAGGTGATTCTCACCTTGCTGGTCAGAGTCAGCTGCGACCCGACCAGCCCGCCGGCGATGTTGACGACGTTGTACCGATCGACGTCGAGCCGCTGCGTCGGGTTGGCCGGGTTGCTCGCCGCCGCGATCGTATACGCCCCGGTATCCGGGACGGCAGCCGGTCCGAAATCGCGCGTCTCCAACGAGGCCGAGTAAGCGGTCGTGGGAGTCGTCCAGCTGATCTGCAGGGCCCCCGCGGGGACCGTCGCTCCGTTCTGGGGCGCGTTCACCACGTGCATGCCGGGGTTGCCCACCACCACGCCGGTCACGGCGCCGCTCGGGTGTGCGATGTCGAGGCCAAAGTCCGCGTTGGCGACCGCGGCCCTGGAGCTCACGTATTTGCCCGAGCCCGCTGGGGACTCGACCAGAGGAACATCGCCGAAGTCGGCGTTGTGAATCGTGACGGTCGCGCCCGACACGTTGGCGCCGAGACCATCCTGCAGATCGACCTGGAAACTCGTCGCGCCGCTCGACTGGTCGATCGTCGCGGCGACGTGCAGGGTGCCGCTGCCGGTTCCGGCGCGGTTGCGCTCGAGCGCGGTGCTCTGCTTTCCGCAGGCGGCGAAAGCGAGCGCGATGAAAGCGAAGGCAGTGCGGTTCATGAAGTCCCCCTTGTTCGTTTCTGACCAGTGTCAGAGGGAGGACCCCCGAACGCGATTTTCCGGGACAGCGCCCGACGTGCGCGCGCAGGGGCGCACCCTTGCTCCCGCACGCGGTCACATCCGGCTCCGTCATCCGACTACTTCTTCGCGGCTGCCTGCTTCTCCCGGAACTCCTTGATCATCTGCTCCTGGGTGGAGCGCGGCACCGGCTGATACTTGGCGAACTCCATGGAGAACTCGCCCTTGCCCTGCGTCGCCGAACGGAGATCCGTCGAGTAGCCGAACATCTCCGAGAGCGGCACGTGAGCGCCGGCGATCACGTACCCTTCCACCGTCTCGGTGTTCTGGATCACGCCGCGCCGCTGGTTGAGCTGGCCGATCACCGCGCCCTGGAACTCCTCCGGCGCCTGCACCTCGACGTTCATGATCGGCTCCAGGATCACCGGCTTGGCCCTGTCGTAGGCCTCGCGGAAGCCCATCAGCGCCGCCGTCTTGAAGGCCTGCTCGCTAGAGTCCACCGCGTGGGAGAGGCCGTCGTTGATCACGCAGCGCACCTTCACCACCGGGAACCCGATCAAGGAGCCCTTCTTGATCGCTTCCTTGAAGCCCTTGTCGCAAGCCGGGATGAACTCGCGCGGGATGCTGCCGCCCACCACGTCGTCGACGAACTCGTACGGCTCGACCGCGTCGTCGGGAAGCGGCTCGATGTAGCCGGCCACGCGGGCGAACTGGCCCGAGCCGCCGGTCTGCTTCTTGTGGGTGTAGGCGAATTCGCCGCGCTGCTGGATGGCCTCGCGGTACGCTACCTGCGGCTGGCCGACCACCACCTCGCAGCCGTACTCGCGCTTGATGCGCTCCATGTAGATCTCGAGGTGCAGCTCGCCCATGCCCGAGGCGATGGTCTGCGCCGACTCCTCGTCGCGGTGGACGCGGAAGGTCGGGTCCTCGCGGGTGAAGCGGTTCAGGGCCTTGGAGAAGTTGGCCGCCGTGGCCTTCTCCTTGGGAGCGATGGCCAGCGAGATGACGGCGTCGGGCACGTGCATCGAGGTCATCGTGTACTTCACGGTCCCGTCGGTGAACGTGTCGCCCGAGGCGCAGTCGACGCCGAACATGGCGATGATGTCGCCGGCCTGCGCGGCGTCGATGTCGTGCATCTCGTCCGCGTGCATGCGGACCAGTCGGGGCACCTTCACCTTCTTGCCGTCGCGCGAGTTGACGATGAAGTCGCCCTTCGCGATCTTGCCCTGGTACATGCGGATGTAGGTGAGCTGCCCGTACCGCCCGTCCTCCAGCTTGAAGGCGAGGCCCACGAAGGGCTTGGACGGATCGGAGGCGAGCACGAGCTTCTCTTCGTTCTTCGACTGGTCGTGCGCCTCGTTCACCACTTCCTTCGGGTTGGGAAGGTAGTAGACGACGCCGTCCAGCAGGTGCTGCACGCCCTTGTTCTTGTAGGCCGAGCCGCAGAAGACCGGAGTCAGCTTGAGCTGCAGCGTCCCCGACCGGACCGCCCGGCGGATGTCCTCGACGCTGGGCTCCTTGTCCTCGAGGAACAGCTCGGTGAGCTTGTCGTCGTACTCGGCGGCGGCGGCGATCAGGTCGTGCCGCATCGACTTGGCCTGCTCCAGGAGCTCGGCCGGGATCTCCTCGGTGCGGATCTTCTCGCCGTTCTCGCCGTCGTAGTAGTGGGCCTTCATGGTGACCAGGTCCACCACGCCCTGGAACTTGTCCTCGGCCCCGATGGGCAGCTCCATCATCACCGGGTTGTGGTTGAGCTTCTCCCGCAGCTGCTGGGTGACGCGGAAGGCGTTGGCGCCGGCGCGGTCCATCTTGTTGATGAACGCCAGCCGGGGGACCTTGTAGCGGCGCATCTGCCGGTCGACGGTGATGGACTGGGACTGCACGCCGGAGACGGAGCAGAGCACCAGGATGGCGCCGTCCAGGACGCGCAGGGCGCGCTCCACTTCGATGGTGAAGTCGACGTGCCCCGGGGTGTCGATGATGTTGATGTTGTGGGTGGGCCGGGAGGCGTCGGTGGCGTCCCACTCGCAGTAGGTGGCCGCGGACTGGATGGTGATGCCCTTCTCCCGCTCCAGGTCCATCGAGTCCATCTTGGCCCCGACGGCGTCCTTGCCCTTCACCTCATGGATCTGGTGAATGCGCCCCGTGTAGTACAGGATGCGCTCGGACAGCGTCGTCTTGCCCGAATCGATGTGGGCGGAGATGCCGATGTTGCGGATGAAATCGATGTTCGTCGCCACGTTCTGCCTTCCCAAGTGCCCCCGGAAAAAGGGGCGCAGCAACTACCAAGAAACGGCGTGAAAAATCAAGCGCCCGGCCGCGCTTCCGCCGACCGGCTTGCCTTCGTGGAGATGACCGGGCGCCCCTAAGATGCACTCGGACACCGTTCGATGCGCAAGAACCCAAGGCATCGCAGGACCCTCCAGGCCGTCTGCGGAGCAACCGGGCCGCCGAGCATCCGGAGGCGCCGTTGCCATTGTTCCCTGAGAAGTGACGCAGATCGAGTTTTTGCAGCAGCAAGGCTACCACCGCGTCGGTTCCCCCAGGAGCGGCTTCCGCTTCCCCGGCGCCCCGGCCCGCGAGCTGCTTCGCTTGCGCTCGTTGAAGCTCCCTCCCGCCTGGACCGACGTGGCCATCAGCCCCAGTCCGCGCGCCAAGCTGCAAGCCGTGGGGCGGGACAAGAAGGGCCGGTGGCAATACGTCTACAGCTCCGAGGCGGTCCGGCAACGCGAGCAGCGGAAGTTCGACAAGCTGATGGCGTTCGGCCGCGCCCTGCCCCGGCTGCGCAAGGCCATCGACCGGGGGATGCGGCTGCGGGGGTTGCCAAAAGAAAGGGTGATGGCCTGCATCCTGCGCATCCTGTCCACCTGCTTCATGCGCCCGGGCAGCGCGGTCTACGCCAAGGAGAACGGTTCGTTCGGCATCGCCACGCTGCTGCGGCGGCACGCCAGCGTGCACGGCGATACCGTCCACTTCGAATACCGGGGCAAGGCCGGCAAGGTGCAGGTCCGGGAGCTGCGCGACCGCCGGGTGGCCCGCATCGTCCGCGAGCTGAGGAAGCTGTCGGGGAAGGCCGACCTCTTCCAATGGGTGGAAGAAGACGGGACCATCGTCGACGTCCGCCGCAGGCACATCAACGCCTACATCAAGGAAGTGATGGGCCAGAACTTCTCGGCCAAGGACTTCCGGACGTGGGCGGGGACCCTGATCGCCGCTTGCGTGCTGGCCCGCATGCACCACGAGGCGGTCGAGGGAAGGACCGAGCGCCGGAAGATGGTGGTGGCGGCCATCCAGGAGACGGCGGCGCAGCTCGGCAACACGCCCGCCGTGTGCAAGGCGAGCTACATCTGGCCGTCGGTGCTGCGCGATTTCGAGCAAGGCAAGGTGCTGAAGAGCTACTACCGGACGCTGGACGAGCTGGTCGAGGCGCGCACCTGCGCGGCGGAGAGGGCGCTCCTGGAGCTGCTCAAGACGGGGCGATCGGCCTTGCCGCCGCCCAAGCAGCGCGCCCGGCCGCGGGAGACGAGGCTCAGCCGGCGGATGCGCCGCAGCCCGCGCGCGCGGCGGCTGGCCCGGGCGTTCACCCTCCACTGACGGGAAGCTTGCGCGCCGCCCTGCGCCGACATAAACATCGGGCGAATCCATGGGATCCCATGTATCTCGAGACGCCCGGACGGTGCTGGACGCCATCCGCCGGATCGTGCGGCTGCTCCGGCAGTCGGCGCGAGAGGCGGAGAAGCGGACCGGGCTCTCCGCCGCGCAGCTCTTCGTCCTCCAGCAGCTCCGGGCCGCGGGAGGCGCG
>WNFT01001221.1_pt1 | contig 21799 bp, 19 predicted proteins | sample 5400191 | NCBI WGS metagenome assembly WNFT01 (sample SAMN13153359, study PRJNA577476) | soil metagenome | isolation source: 80 cm saprolite under Madrone tree | place: USA:California | collected 2016-06-14 | reverse complement strand
GCGCACGCCCCCATCACCGTACCTTTAGCGAGCAGACGATCGAGAGCCATGTCGTTGTTGTTCAGCACGCCGGGCTTCGGCTGGAAATAGGGGTTCTTCACGGCGGGCGCTTTTGTTTCCGGGTCAAGGATTTTGAATGATTCGCCGATCTTATATTTCTCCCACATCGCGGTCGCGAGCGCGTAGGGCAGCCCGTTGTGGCGGAAGATCATGACAGCCGTCGCGGACTCGTTCGGCGCGAGAAAGTTGTTTGTGAAGCCGAGCGGAAATCCGCCGTTGATCTCGTAGATGTCGAAAACTTGCCGATGGCGGCCTTTGAGCGGTCCGGGCCAATCCGGGCCGTCCGATTGAGCTGGCTGGGCGCGCGCCGTGGTGGTTGCAAAGCCGAACAGGCCGAGCGCCGACATGGCGGCGATACGGCCAAAGAAACTGCGGCGGGGTGTAACGTCGGTCGTCTGCTGATTGAGATCGCGCATCTACTCCTCCCTCGCGTAGCGTTACCGGTGATCTTGCCATGATGGACGCAAGCGGCCAAGCGTTCATCGTTGACCGCAAAAAGGACCTGATCGAAAAACGGCAACTGCGACCTCTCCGAGCAAGCCCGGAAAGTCGAAAAAATACGTGTCAACCATCGGGACGCGCGCTGAGCCCAACGTCAATCCATGATCGCGCGATAGACCATGGCGTCGATCACCTGGCGATAATGCCAGCGGATCGTGCCGGGCGTTTGCGCCATGAACACCACCACGAGATCTTCCCTGGGATCGGCCCACCAGTTGGTGCCGCTGGCGCCGGGCCACGAGAAGTTGCCGACCGAGCCCGCCATGCGCACGATGCCGGGCGTGGTCTGGACCGCAAGGCCAAGGCCAAAACCATAATCGGCGCGGGTCGGATCGGCGTTGCCGACCAGGTTCTTGACCTCGGGACCGATCTGGTTCGACAGCATGAACTCCACGGTCTTGCGAGACAGGATACGGGCGTCGCCGTATTTGCCCTTATTGAGCAGCATTAGGGCGAAACGCATATAGTCGACGGCCGTCGACGCCGCGCACCCGCCGCCGCAGTCGAACTTGGCCGGCTGGGTCAGGGCCGTGAGCGCCTGCGGCCGGCCGGTGACCGGATCGGTCGGCAGCGGCCTCGCGTAGCGCCCCGCCTTGTCGGCCGGGATCAGGAATGTGGTGTCAACCATCCCGAGCGGCCGGAACACGTTGTCCTGCAGATAGGCGCCGAGCGTCTGCTCGGTGATCTGCTCGACCACGATGCCGAGGACGTCGAGGCCGAAGCCGTAGTCCCAGGTCGAGCCGGGCTGGAAATGCAGCGGCAGTGTCGCGAGCTGATCGAGGAACTGCGTGCCGGTGTAGGCCAGCGCCGCCTGGCCGGAACCTTCCGGATATAGTTTGTGAACCGCGGTCGTGCCGCGGCCTCCATAGCTCAAGCCGGAGGTGTGGCGGAACAGGTCCTGGATGGTGATTTTCCGCGCCGCCGGCACCTTGTCGAGGATGGTCTCCTTCTTGGCGTCGAGTACCGCGACCGGCAGGTCGGCAAATTTCGGAAAATACTTCGCCAGCGGCTCGTCCATCATGAGCTTGCCCTGCTCATAGAGCTGAAGCGCCGCGACCGCCGTCATCGGCTTGGTCATGGAGGCGATGTTGAAGATGGCGTCGGTCGTCATCGGCGCGTTGCCGGCCTTGTCGCGATAACCGAACGCCTCGAAATAGACGAGCTTGCCATGGCGCGCGACCGCGAGAACGGCGCCGGGCATCTGGCCGCGCGCAATGTCGGCGTTGAGGGTGCTGGCGATATCGGCGAGCCGCTCCGACGACATGCCGACTTCCTCCGGCTTGGCGCGCCGCAATGGATCCGTCGATTGGGCTGCGTTCTGGGCGTTTGCCGATGCGCTCATGATTCCCGCCAGGATGATTGCCGAGATGGGGCGTGCGAAAGCGCCGATCGTGAGAGTGCGGCGGATGATCCGCATGGCCGAAACCTCCCTTGCCGTCTTGATTGTGTGGCCGATTATCGGTTGGCCGAACGGCCCGCGCAATGCGCCAAATCTCAATTTCAACCCTTGCGGGAAAGTCCGGAAGGGCCGATGATCAACCTATTGATGAATGCATTTCCTGGAGGACGATTATGGCCAGCAAACTCGTATTGTTCGCTGATGGCACCGGCAATAGTGCCCGTAGCTCAGAAAAGACCAATGTGTGGCGCATCTTCGAAGCGCTCGACCAAGGCGACCCGAAGCAGCTCTGCATCTATTCCGACGGTGTCGGCACCTCGTCCAACCGCATCCTCGCCGCGATCGGCGGCGCAACCGGTTGGGGCGTCAAGAAGAATGTTCTGACGCTCTACAAATTCCTGTGCCGTAATTATCCCAACCGTGCCCCAGGCAGCATCGGTCCGATTGCCAACGAGGATCGCCCGGCCATCTACGCCTTCGGCTTCAGCCGCGGCGCATTTACGATCCGCGTGCTCGTCGGCCTTCTCGACCATGCCGGCCTCGTGACCTTCGGCACGGAGGAGGAGCTCTCCCACAATGCCACGGCCGCCTACCGAAGCTTCAGGTCGGCAAGCTTTAAGTCCAGGAGCCCGCTTGTCGTCGTCGGACGCCTGGTGCGCGATGGCCTGGTCTGGCTGAACGACAGGCGCCGGGGTTGCAGGGCTTTTTCGGCTGTGCAGGCTCAGACCGAAAAATCGGGGCGCAAGGATGTCCCGATCGCATTCCTCGGCCTGTGGGACACGGTCGAAGCCTACGGCATGCCGATCGAGGAACTCAAGCGCGTCGTCGACCTCGCGTTCTGGCCGCTGCTGTTCGATGATTTCAAGCTGAGCGGCCACGTCAACCGTGCGCGGCATGCCTTGTCGCTTGACGATGAGCGCGCCACGTTCTGGCCAATTCCCTGGAATGAACAAAAGGAAACTAGAACGCAGCCGCCCCGCATTCAGCAAGTGTGGTTCGCCGGCGTACATTCCAATCTCGGCGGCGGCTACCCCGAGGATCGGCTGTCTTACGTTTCGCTGGTCTGGATGATGAGCGAGGCCAAGGCGGCCGGCCTCGATTTTACCAAGGGCACCCTTGAGGACTACACCCGCGAGCAGTCGCCTTATGCCAAGATCTATGACTCCCGCGCCGGGCTTGCCTCCTATTATCGCTACCGGCCGCGCCGCATCGTCACCGATCGTGACGCCAACCAGGTGGTGCCGCTGGTGCATCACAGCGTGATCGAGCGGATGGCGTTCGGCAGCGACAGGTACGCGCCGATCACCTTGCCGTCTCATTTCAACGTGCTGCTGCCGAACGGCGCCACCGAGCCGATGACCGGCCTCGCCCAGGCGGTCGCTTCCGCCCCGCCCAAAGGCCAAAATGCCGCCATGTCACGCTATCGCGCGGCACGGCAAGCCATCAAGGAGGGCGACGCGAAAGCCGTGTCGCTCGTTTGGGACACCGTGTGGTGGCGGCGCGTGAACTATTTCGTCACCGTGGTGGCGACCGCGTGCCTCGTCGCATTTCCGTGGGTCGGAGGGTCGCTGTCGAAGCTGGTCAACAGCATACCGGGCCTCGGGACGACGGAAGAGAGCGACACCGCTGCGGGCGGTCCGTTGTCTCTCGTTGTCGATGCGCTGGGAGGCTTCCTGCCCGCCTATGCCAAACCGTGGACGACGGCGCTTGTCGACTATCCGCTGGAGTTTGCTGCCATCGGCGCAATGTTCCTGACTGCATTCTTTATGGGCGGGCTGCTGCAGACGCGCATCGCCGGTATCGCGCGCATTGCCTGGGATCGCACCCTCATCAACGATTATCTCGATTGGATCGATCAAAATAACAGGGGCTGGCGCAACTCGCTGATCATGCTGTTGGCGGCCTCGATCATCATCGCCATCGGGTGGAGATTCCTCGGTTCGGCCAACGATGCGCTTTACGTCGTCGCATGGTCGATTCTTGCGGCCCTGTTCGCGGCCTCGCTTGCCAGGCAGATCGCGGCGGTGCAGGCCTTCGAAGCAAAACGCACCGACTATCTCACCAGCACGACTCTGCCAAGCACCGCGGCGTTGAAGTTCGCGCGCGCCGTGCGCAGCAGCGCATGGCTCACGAGGACTTTCGAAATCCTGACGAACGGCGTGGCGCCGATCGCCTTTGCGGTGATCCTGATCGCAGCCGGAGTGTTTTTCATCAACGGCGCGCTGTTCGATGGCCTTGACTCCGCCGCGTACTACTGCAGCGGGACTCCCCGGTTAAGCGGCAAGGACGAAAAGGTTGGTGAGGTTAAAGACCTGCCGCTCGACCGGCTGTGCAACGCAACCGGCCTCGTGCTGGTCGAAGGCCACCGCTATCGTATCGATATCGAGGTCGGGCAACCATGGTTCGACAAATCCGTCATGACCGATGCGGCCGGCTTCGAGGCCGAGGGTTTGCGCCATCTCTTGGCGACGCCGTGGAAAAGACGATGGAGCGAGCGTTGGTTCCAGCCGATCGTGCGCATCGGCCGCTACGGCAATGACGAGTATCTCGTCAAATCCAAGGAAGTCGTGGCCTCCTACACGGTCACGGGCTGCCCCGCCGAGGCCACATCGTCGGTCCTTGCAGCGATCCGGGATATCTCTGAGAAGGTTTCTGATCGGTGCGTGATGGAAACGCTGGACATCGCAAAATCCCGCAATCTTGAGCCGCGCAAGCTGATTTCGACTGAGATCACGGCACAGGACAGCGGCGAGTTGTTCTTCTACGTGAACGATGCCGTGCTGCCGCTGCTGGCTCTTTCCGAGCTTTTCTACAGCAACAACCGCGGAACGGCGAACGTCCGCGTCACCCGCCTGCGCGATTGAGATTGCCCACTTCCTTGCAACGTCCCTTGCATTCGGCGGCGACCATGTCATAGGGCATGGCCGCCGCTTCGAAAAAATAGATCGTTGCAATGAACGACCTGCCGAACGTGGGCGAAGTCTTGAGCTTTTATGCCCGCATCCTGCCCGACAAGATCGGGGCCCGCGACCTTGACCGCGCCATGACCTTCCGCGAATGGAATGCGCGCGCGTGCCGGCTCGCCAATGCACTCATCGGATTGGGCGTCGCCACGGGCGACCGCGTTGCGGTGCTCGCCTATAATTGCGTCGAGTGGCTTGAAATCTATGCCGCGACCGCAAAGGCCGGACTCATCGCGGTGCCGATCAACTTCCGTCTCACGGCTGAGGAAATCCGCTACATCGTCGAGAATTGCGGGGCGGCGGCGTTCATTGTTCAGGATGATCTCCTGGAGCCGGTCGAGCGCGCGCGCCCCGACCTTGCGGTCCCGGCGCGCAATTTCATCCACTTCGGCGCCCCGACCTGTCCGCCCGGATACCGCGCTTACGAGGAGCTGCTTGCAGCAGCGCGCGACGGCGAGCCCGATGTCGACGTGCGGCCCTCAGATCCCTGGACCCTGATGTACACCTCAGGCACCACCGGCAAGCCGAAAGGCGCGATCCGCAGCCACCGGGGCGGCGCGCAGCTATCGGTCATCACCGAAGTCGAAATGGGTTTCGGCCGGCGCGACGCCGCGCTGCTGGTGATGCCCATGTGCCATGCCAATTCGCTTTATTTCTTCGGCGCATTCGCGTATTGCGGCGCCGCCTGCACGGTCTATTCGCGCAAGAGCTTCGATCCTGAACACCTGCTGCGCACGCTTGGCGATAGCGGCGCGACCTTCACGTCGCTGGTGCCGACCCACTACATCATGATGCTGGCCGTGCCGGCTGCAGTCCGCGCGAAATACCTGGTGGACAGGGTCACCAAGCTCCTGGTGTCCTCGGCGCCGGCGCGGCGCGACACCAAGCTTGCCATCATGGAGTACTTCCGCAATTCGGGACTGTTCGAGCTCTACGGCTCGACCGAAGCCGGCTGGGTCACCATGCTGCATCCGCAGGAGCAGTTGACGAAGCTCGGCTCCGTCGGCCGCGAATGCGTCGGCTCGGCGCCGATCCGCCTCATCGATTCCGCCGGCAACGAGGTCGCCGACGGCGAGGCCGGCGAACTCTATTCACGCAATCCCTACACGTTCGACGGCTACTGGAAGCTGCCGGACAAGACCGCGGAAGCGTTCCGCGGCGACTATTGCTCGGTCGGCGACCTCGCTCGCCGCGATCCGGATGGCTTCTACTATCTGGTCGACCGCAAGAGCAACATGATCATCTCGGGCGGCGAGAACGTCTATCCGTCGGAGGTCGAGAACCTCATCGGCTCGCATCCGCACGTCAAGGAAGTGGCGGTGATCGGCGTGCCTGATGCGAAATGGGGCGAGCGGGTCCACGCGGTGGTTGTTGCGCACGCGGGCGCTGCCGTCACCGAGGCCGAGCTTGTGGCGTGGTGCCGGGACCGCATCGCCGGCTACAAGCGCCCGCGGTCGGTCGCCTTCATCCGCGACGACGACATGCCGCGCACCGCCACCGGGAAGGTCCTGCATCGGGTGCTGAGGGCGCGATATTCCGAGCGCGCCAACGGATGAACGATAGTCCGCTGGTCGATGTTCGCAGACTGTAATTTATTTCATAAAAGCCAAGACACGAGCGTAGAGAAATCGCTGAAATGTTGAATGCTCTATCGTCAGTCGAATAAAGCCGTCCTCTTCGGCGCTGCTGTAGAGGCGTTCCAAACATGCTTCAAAAATTTTTGCAGAAGTGCGATCAGTCTTCCTCCTGCCATTCGCATAAGAGATGATACCGTTTATCTTTAACTTAAAGTCTGCGACATCGTTTCCAGGTATCTTAATATCATTGATAATTTCATTAAGCAGCTCACGCCAGTCGCCGCTGGTATTTACGTTCGGAAGTACGACGTCTCCTTTAAACTGCCACCAATAATAGCGAGAAGTCCCAATCTTGATCTCCCATCGGTGAGGCGTCCAGGGAAACAAAGATCGAGGATCTATCGCAGTTCCGGGTTGCGGCGGGCTTGCTAACGTACCCTTCGATCTTCCAGATTCGACAACAAATCCATTTTGAATTTGAGCGTAAACGATACCCGGCTCTTGAAATGCGTGAACTCGGATCATTGCCGCTTGAAGTGAGACCTCCGCGGAACTCGCTACATACTTGATCGCATCGGGCGGAGACGGGAATTCTTCAATTTTTTCCTTTACCCATTCGGTGGGCATCAAAAGTTCCGACGCAAATCGATTGGCTTCGGCTTCCAACGTCCAGTAATGAATGTCCGCTCGACCCTGATCGATATCGATGTGGTCGACAATTGATCCAGTGTGCCACGGAATGATGACATGACCAAGTTCATGTGCCAGCGTAAATCTGACGCGTCCTTTACTTCGCCCAGCAACGTTGACTATTATACAAGGTTGGCGGCCGCGCCGCTTTAGATTCAAACAAACGCCATCAACATTTACCGGCAACTTGAGTTGCTCAACTTTTGCGAACTTCCGTGCAGTCGCAACAACATCTATCGGAGGCCTGAGCTTTTCACGATCGATAAGTCTCTTCGCGAAATTAACTTCAGGGGGGTCGCTCAATCCAGTTTACCTTGTTCTTCCAACCACCTTTGAAGACGTTTAATCTTGGGACCGTTCTCTGCCCTGGCAGCGATCCGAAGCTGCTCATAGTCGTCATTGATTACCTCTGCGAGCGGCACGTGGTCATGGCGCGCCTTAACTATGTGGGCCAATGTGTTCGGATCGCGAATCCATAACGCGTATTCTGATTTCTTCATTCCAAGATATTCGTGCAACGGTTCGGCCACTGACGTCTCATGCCAAGCCTCGACGAAATCATCGATCTCGTCCGGCAAAACCCGACCTTGTAGGCAAAGTTCCATGAAGGAATCGCGCTTTTCAGACATCTATACGTCTCCCTCTGACAGCCTCCTTTACCCACGTACCATTAATCGGATCAAGTGCACCCAAATGCCTGCCTCTCCTATCAAAGACCTCAACCTCCCCATGCAGTGCATCCCAGGTATAAATACGCTTGCCTCCATCACTGCGCCAGCGCTTCACTCCGTTTACGGCTCCGATAAATTCAAACTCGTCGAGAATTGATGGTTTCGGAATTATCTTAGCCATCTGATTCCAGGACGAATCCGCCATGTCGAAATGAGCGACATTACCCCTGCTCGTCATATACGGATCAGCGACGGGACAACGGCTTTCGTCGTCCAGCGCCACGGTGCGTCGCAATTCCGTAAAGTTGCCCGGGCTCCGCAGTTGGACCGAATCAGGAGTAGTGCGTAAACTAGCATACATTGCAACTGGGCCACCATGCCCGTGTCTGTTGGTGCGACACCGGCCATCCCGCCGACGCGATGCCGGCTGATGTTGCCCCGGCCGTGACAACTGCCTACCTTCCGTACACCGCTTGCCAGGGAAGGGGAAGCTGTGGCCCTAGCGCTATGAACCGAAGCAACAATCCGCCACAAGTCTAACATTAACAAGTCGAACATTATGAGCAACGCCGTCGACCTCAACGTCGACGATACCGCGACCGCCGCCTGGAGCGCGCGCTTTCTCAAAGCTCGCGGCATCGGCCGCGTCTTCGGTCTCCAGGGCGGCCACATCCACCGATCTGGGATCACGTGGCTCGCCAGGACATCCGCACCGTCGATGTCCGCCACGAAGCTGCAGCTGTCCACGTGGCGCACGCGCACGCAGAATTGACCGGCGCGCCCGGTTTTGGAACTCTAGATAGTGCACATTCATGGAATGCCTGTCTTAAGGATAGCAACATGATTGTTGTTCGCCTCGCAACGTTAGACGATGCCGATGTTATCGCGCTTCAAACGTCGAGCATTCAGCAGCTGCACAATCAAGTCTTGCCATTTATCTTCAAACCGCCGTCCGCAGATTTATTTCCACCACAGAAACTGGCCGCACTCATTGCAGACCCGAACTGCATCGTCGCCGTGGCGGAGATAGGCGGCAAGGTTGTCGGGCATATCTACGGCGCGGTAGTGAATCGCGCCGAAAACGAATTCAACCGAGCCCACTCGTATTTGTACATTTATCAGATCGGCGTCAACGACGACGCTCGACGTCAAGGTGTGGGCACTGCGCTGATCACTTTCACTTGGGATCGGGCCCGGGCGTTGGGCCTGACGGCCCTGCAAGTCGATCACTGGGCATTCAACGCGCGCGCAAGAGACTTCTTCGAGGCGTGCGGGTTCTCACCCATGAAGGTCACGATGCGGCAGGCGCTGCATGGCTAACCAAGCAAGATGGATCCTTGTGCTACGATGCGCCTCGTCCGCTGCGCAACTGTGGGATATCGTCCAAGGCGGCCGTGAAGCAGCGATCAAGAGTCGGGAGAGCACGATGAGAATCTTCACTGTTTCGCTCGTAGTGATGGGTCTGGCCCCGTCAACCGCGATGGCGCAACCGGCTTGTGTTTACGGCATCGACCAGACCGTCACTGGCCTGAGTGAGTGCGCCATTTATGAAAGAACGAGAGTGGGATGCGCCCTGGCGCTATCGCCATCGGACAATGACGCTTGGATTGGGCCGAGTCGCAAGCTATCCCGCGCGATGGGCGAGTTGACGCTCAGAATTGCGAGGATCGCCGAAATACCCAACGATGATGTTGTCGAACGGATGCAGGCAGCAAGTGAAAAAATGCTGACGACGATGAGCGGAAACTGCGCGAACTTTTCTGTATTGAGGAGAAAATACGAGGAGTTGTGCGCGAAGCTGATTGACAATCCGAGCCAACTGCTGGCTAACGCCAGAAACTGCATGATAAGCGACAGGTGAGATGACGACCGCCATCGACCTCAACGCCGACGACACAGCCACTGCCGCCTGGATCGCGCGCTTCCTCAAGGCTCGCGGCATCGACCGCATCTTCGGTCTGCAGGGCGGCCACATCCAGCCGATCTGGGATCACGTGGCCCGCCAGGGCATCCGTATCATCGACGTCCGCCACGAAGCCGCAGCCGTCCACATGGCGCACGCCCACGCAGAATTGACCGGCGCGCTTGGCGTCGCCATGGCGACCGCCGGGCCGGGCGTGACCAACACCGTCACCGCCATGGCCAATGCATCGCTCGCCCGCGCCCCGGTGCTGCTGATCGGCGGCTGCACGTCGCGGCCGCAGGCCAACATTGGGCCGCTGCAGGACATCCCCCACGTGGATATCCTGCGGCCCGTGACCCGGACCGCCCGCACCGCCCGCGTCGCCGAGCAGGTGGTGCGCGAGCTTGACGAGGCGGTTGCCCGCGCCATCGGCGACATGGGCGAGCCCGGCCCGGTCTATATCGAGATTCCGACCGACGTGCTGCGCACGTCGGTGCCGCCGCAGCTTGTGCTTGACGAGTGGATGGCCGCAAAGCCGCAGCGCTTGGCGCCGCCCGATGCGGCCGACATTGCGCTCGCGGTCGATGCCCTGTGGTCGGCGCGTCGCCCCCTGGTCATCACGGGGAGGGGCGCCAGAAATGCCGGCGCCGAGCTGGCGCGCCTCCTCGATGCCAGCGGCGCGCTTTATCTCGACACCCAGGAAAGCCGCGGACTGGTTGCCCCCGATCATCCGGCGGTGGTCGGCGCCATGCGGGCCGCCGCCATGACGGATGCCGACGTCGTGCTGCTGATCGGGCGCAAGCTCGACTATCAGCTCGGCTACGGCTCGCCGGCGGTGTTTGCGCATGCGCGGTTCATTCGCATCGCCGATACGGCCGGAGAGCTGATCGACAACCGCCGCGGCCAGCCGGAGATCATGGCGACGCCGGCCCTCGCGCTGCGGGCCATGCTGGAAGCTGCCGGCAATCGCCGCCCCAACGTCGATGTCGCCTGGGCGGACGGGCTGCGCCGCAAGCACCGCGAGCGGATGGCGGCCTCAAGCGTCGCCAAGGAGACAGTCGGTGCCGACGGCAAGATTCATCCACGCGTCATTTTCGATGCGATTGCGGAAGTCGCCGACCCCGACCACATCGCGATCGCGGACGGCGGCGATCTCTTAAGCTTCGCCCGCGTCGGCCTCGCGTCGCGGACCTACATGGACGCCGGCGCGTTCGGCTGCCTTGGCGTCGGCGTGCCGTTCGCGGTGGCGGCGGCGCTGGCGTTCCCGGGCCGGCAGGTGATTTCCGTCAACGGCGACGGCGCCTTCGGGATCAATGCGATGGAGATCGATACCGCCGTGCGCCACGGCGCCAGGGCGGTGTTCATCGTCTCCAACAATGCGGCCTGGAACATCGAGCGCTACGATCAGGAGGCGAACTACGGCGGGCGGGTGGTCGGCACTACGCTGCGCCACTCCGATTATGCCGCGATGGCGCGCGCGCTCGGCGCCCATGGCGAGCGGGTCGAGGAACCGGGCAAGCTCGCCGACGTGCTCCGGCGCGCCTTGGCGCATGCGCCGGCGCTTGTCGATGTGGTGACCTCGCAAGCGGCAATCTCCTCCGACGCCCGCAAAGGTCTCGGCTTCGTGCCGGATTTCCAGCCGCTCACCGCGTGGGACGAGGCCGAGCGGAAGCGGCGCATGTAGGGCGGGTAAAGCATGTAGGGTGGGCAATGCGCGCAGCGCCGTGCCCACCGGTGGCTCGGATGAGGTGGGCACGCTTCGCTTTGCCCACCCTACGGCTCTACGGCTCCGCGGGGTGCTTGCTCTTGCGCCTCTGGCGCGGTTTCGTTCCGCCTCGGTCCGAGCTGCCCTGATTGCTCATGGGTCGCTCAGCGCCGGTGCGCTCCAACTCGTGCTCGACTGTATCTCGCGAGCCTTCGGCAGGGTGCTTTTGCGAAGGACCCGGCGCACCCCGCACGGGTGCTTCGGCGCGCGGCGCAGTCGTTTCGCTCTTTGCGGTTTGCTCGGGCTCCGGCCATAGCGCGCGTATGCCTTTTGGCAGCGCGTCGCGTGCCTTTTTCACCTGCCCTTCGGTGATGTGGCGATTGAGCGTTCGCATCACTGCGGTCGCGGCCAGGTCCGGCCTGACAGGCCGGCAACCTGCCAGCTCCTGGCGAATGCGGGCGATGAAATCCTCCTGCGAGCGCTCCGCGACCGGCTGCGCGGCCGGCCGATATTGGTCGAAGTATGCCCCGCGCACCAGGAGGGGTAGTTGCGCAGCGAGATGCGCAGACTGGCCTATCAGCAGCTCGTCGCGGATCGATCGCAGCACGGCTCCCAGCACATGCCAGGCCAAATGCTTGTCGGGACCGATCTCGGCGCAGATTTCGTCGAGCCATTGATTGGTCGTGTGCAGCGTCTTGTCAAAGACTTCGAGGCCGGTAGTCGCCATTGCTTTTGCCTCCATCAACTGCCTTCGCGCGTGGCCCTGCGTGCCCTCACCCGCCTTTGGCTTTGGCACCGGCGGATGCCGTCTTGGTTTGGGTGGTTGGCGCCAAGGTTTGCACCATGTCGCGCCCATGCACTTGCGCAGGCGGCGAGGTCGCCTCCACGGCTGTGAGCGGCTCCAATATCCGGTAACTGTGCCGGGCGCCCGCTGGCACCAGCCACGAATCACCCGGCTCCAGCCGCACCGTCTGCCCCTCAAGGTTGAGCTCGGCGCGACCGGAAATAACGTAGCCGACGGTCTCGTAATCGCGTTCGGTGACCGGCATCGGCTGCGGCTCCTCGTGCTGCCACAGCCGCATCGATACCCGCTTACCCGACGTGAGATAAGTTTGCCCCATATCGCCGCGCGGCGACGTCCGGCTGCTGACCTTCTTGACCGTGGCATCCGGCGGCATGGCAGTTACTCACGATTGATGACGCACACCTGCTGCTTCCCACTCAAAATGAAACCTTTCTTGCCGTCGCCCCGTTCCGGCAAACGCACCCGTGCGTCCTCGCCAAAAAGTCGCAGCGACGGCACCAACTTAGCCCAAAGCCCACAAAACGCGCTTTTAGGTGATTTGATTGCAGTGATGTACATAGCCGTCGGCGAGAGCTCGGCGAGAGCAAGGAACGGGTCAGCGAAGCCGGAGTTTTCCAGCCGGAACCCGCACATGACCCATGGACTGCAAGCGACAATGCGCAGCAGGCCCGATCAGCCGGCTGACGGCTTTGAGTTCCTCGACGATCCCGGCGATCTGAAGCTCCGCGCGCGGGGCTCCGATCGCGAAGAGCTTTTCGCCAACGCGGCCACGGGAATGATGACCTTTCTCTTCGGAAGCGGCATCGCCAACGCACAGCCGTACCGGACGGAGACGATCGAAATCGAGGCGCGAGACCGCGAGGCGCTTCTCGTCGATTGGCTATCGGAGCTCCTTTATCGCGCGACGTCCGAATACCACGCCTATATGGGATTTCGGATACACGAGCTCACCCAAACCAAACTGAGAGCCACCGTTACGGCAGTGGCCGCAGAGGCGGTCGAGGATATCAAGGCGGTGACGCATCATGAGCTTTCTGTTCGCGAGCGCGAGGGCGGGTGGGAAGCGACCATTGTGTTCGACACCTAGGCGAGAAAAGCCATGCGCCCCATAGGCCTTGCGGATCTCCAACAGATTGCGCCCTGCGCATGGGAGATTCCGCGCAGCTTCCGCAATGACATGCGCGTGGCGGCGCGGCTTTATGCCACCCGGGAGATGGTCGAGCATCTCGTCCAGGAGCGCGCCCTGGAGCAGCTGGTCAACACCGCGACGCTTCCGGGCGTCCAGGAACCCGCCCTCGCGATGCCGGACATCCACCAGGGATACGGTTTCCCCATCGGCGGCGTGGTGGCGACGCGCGCGGCCGACGGCGTGATCTCGCCGGGCGGCGTCGGCTACGACATCAATTGCGGTGTGCGGCTGCTCGCGAGCGGCGCACGGTATCCGGAAGTCCGCGAGCACCTGGCGGCGTTGGCAACGCAAATCCAGCGCGACGTGCCGACCGGGATCGGACACAAGGGGCGGCTCACGCTCGACGACCGCGCCATGGATGACGTTCTCGACACCGGCCTGCGCTGGGCGATCGGGGCCGGATACGCAAGCGAAGCCGATGCCGAATCGATCGAAGAGCGCGGCTCTTTCGCAGGGGCAAGCGCTGACGCGGTGCCGGAGCGCGCCCGCAAACGCGGGAGCGATCAACTGGGCACGCTCGGATCCGGCAATCATTTCCTCGAGGTTCAGCGCGTCGCGCAAATCCATGACAGCGCCCGCGCCGCGGCCTTCGGCTTGTTCGAGGACCAGGTGACGATCCTCATCCACACCGGCTCGCGGGGCCTCGGCCATCAGACCTGCACCGAATACGTGCGGCTCATGGACCAGGTCATGCCCGAATACGGGATCACCCTCCCCGATCGCGAGCTGGCGTGCGCACCGTTCGTCTCGCCGGAGGGCCAGGCGTATTTCCGCGCCATGGCGGCGGCCGCGAACTTCGCGTGGTGCAACCGCCAGCTCATCACCCACGCGGTGCGGGGCGCATGGCGACGGGTGCTGGGCCGGGACGAAGACCTCGCCGTCGTCTACGACGTCTCCCACAATATCGCGAAGCTTGAGGAGCACGGCGGCGTTGCCTGCGTCGTCCATCGCAAGGGCGCCACGCGCGCCTTCGGCCCCGGCAGCGAGGGCATTCCCGAACGCTACCGGAGCACCGGCCAGCCGGTGTTCGTGCCCGGCTCCATGGGGACCGCCTCCTACGTGCTCGCCGGCACCGGTGTCGCCATGTCGGAAACATTCGGCTCCACGTGCCACGGCGCCGGCCGCCTGATGTCGCGCCACAAGGCCAAGCAGACGATCGATTACAATCGCCTGCGGCGGGAACTCCATGACATGGGGATAGAGGTCCGCGCCGCCTCCGCCAAGGGACTGATCGAAGAGGCGCCGGCAGCTTACAAGGATGTGGAGCAAGTCGTGGGGGTCATGGCCGCGACGGGCGTCACGGTGACAGTGGCGCGGTTAGTTCCGATCGCCATCGTCAAAGGCTGATCCCGTCATCCTTTCTCGACAAAACTCATGTCGATGATCTCTTCGTATTTGATGTCGGCCTTGAGAATGCCGGTCTCGCGCACGACCGCACTGGCGGTGGTCCAGGAGGCCGGGCTGATGATGCCGTCGCGGCTCCACAGTTCGTCCTTGAATGAGCGATCAAGGGTCGCCCGGAGGTCCTCGATCGGCATGGTGGGGAACTGCGCCTTGGCGATCTCGCTCGCTTCTGCCGGATTGGCGTGGAGGAATTTCAGTCCCTTCACCATACCGCGCACGAAGGTGCGGACTAGCTCCGGCTCCTTGCGGATGGTGTCGAGCCGCACATTGAAGGTGGAATATGCATAAGGGCCGAACTCCTTCGGCACGTTATAGAACGGCTCGCCCCATACTTTGTTGCGCACGCCCTGGGTGACGTAGGGTTCGGTCGCGCCGGCGATCTGCGCCTGCTTGCCGCGCACCACCGCAATGGTGGCGGAGTTGGCGGTCTCGATCAGCGTCACGTCCGTCTTGGCGTCCAGTTTCCATTTGCCGAGCAGATAGCGCATGATCGAATTGGGCGTACCGCCGAGCGGGCCGACCGCGATGGTCTTGCCCTTGAAATAGCGCGGCCAGTCGGTGTCCGTCGGCGCGAAGGCAGGCGCCGCGCAAATGTAAGTGTTGCCGCGATCCACGCATGCCACGATGGCGCGCAATTCGGCGCCCTTGGCTTTGGCGAAGGCGTTGTGCTCGGGGCCGCCGATGAACGCGAAAGCCTGCCCCGACAGCACCGCATTGGTATGGCCGCTGCCGGTTTCGATGGTGACGAGGTTCACCTTCACGTCCTCGAAATAGCCTTTGGCCATGGCGATATAGAGCGGCAGATATCCGGTCGAATGGACCGGCTCCGCCACCAGGAGCTCGCGCGCCGCCTGCGCCGGCGCGATGCGGCCGACCGTGGCAGCTCCGGCCGCCGCGGCAGCGGAGGTGAGAAACCGGCGTCTGTGCATGGGGTTCTCCTTTTCGATCCGTTCGCTTCCGATACGCGTAGGGTGGGCAAAGGCGCATCGCCGCGCTTGCAACTCCGGCAACCTCTCATGCGCCTTTGCCCACGCCGTTCCACCTCGCCGTTTTGACCGCGTGGGCAAGGTCGTGCGAGGCCGGTGCGACATGTCCTAGCTGCCGGCAGGCGACTTTGCCCACCCTACGCGCTCCTACCCCTTGATGCCCTTGTGCAGCATGCGTTCGATCCACGACACCGTGACATACATCACGACGGCGAGTGCCGAGAGCACCGACACTGCGACCCAGACCAGCGCGATGTCGTAGGTCTGGCCCGCATAGATGATGGCGCGGCCGAGGCCGTGCTGGGAGGCGATGAATTCGCCCACGATCGCGCCGGTCAACGCCAAGCCGATGTTGACGCGCAGCACCGATATGATCCACGGCAGACAGGAGGGAATCACGAACTTGCGGAACACCTGGAGGCGCGACGCGCCGAGCGAATAGAACAGCTTCTCGCCATCGGGATCGACTGCCTTGACGCCCGCGAAGGTGGTGAGCGTCGACACCACCAGGGTGAGCGCGGTGGCGATCGCGATCTTGGAGGCGATGCCGATGCCGAACACCAGCACGATGAGCGGGGCGAGCGCGAGCTTGGGCAGCGACTCGAAGCAGATGATGTAGGGCTGCACGATGGCGGCGTAGTTCTTCGACCACCAGAACGACAGGCCGAGCGCAGAACCCGCGAAGGTGCCGATGAAGAAGCCCAGAATGGTCGAGCGGAACGTGAAGGTGATGTCCGTGAAGGCGTCGCCGGTGGTGAAGAAGATCGTCAGCGTATGATAGATGGCGCTCGGGTGCGACCAGAAGAACTTGTCGACGAAGCCGGTGGCGGCGCCGATTTCCCACCCCGCAATGATGCCAATCAGGATACCGATCTGAACCGCGACGATCGCGGAGGTCGGCCAGTCCTTCTGCACCGGCAGGCGGCGGGCCGGCTTCGACGCCGGTTTTGTTGGCCGTGACCTCTCCGCAACGAGCTTGGTCGAAGTCTGCGGGATGGTCATGGCTACGCGGCATCCTCGATGTCCGGGCGCGCCTGGCTGTGCAAGAGGTCGAGGCAGCGTTCCTTCAGGGCCATGAAATCCGGCGTGGCGGTGCAGGCGCGCAAGCGCCGACGCGGCAGCGCGACTGCAATGGTGGCAATGATCCGTCCGGGGCGGGCGCCCATGACGTGCACCTCGTCGGACAGGAAGATCGCTTCCTCGACGTCATGGGTGACGAACACCACCGTCTTGCCGAAATCCTCCCACAGCTGCAGCAGCCATTCCTGCATGCGCAGCTTGGTCTGCGCGTCGAGCGCGCCGAACGGCTCGTCGAGCAGGATGACGTCGGTGTCGAACAGCAGGGTGCGCAGCAGCGCGGCGCGCTGGCGCATGCCGCCCGACAGTGTACGCGGATAGGCGTCTTCGAACCCGGCGAGGCCGTAGCGGCGCAGCAGCGGCAGCGCCCGGGCCCGCGCTTCGGCGCGTTTCACGCCCTGGATCTCCATGCCGAGGATGATGTTGTCGGTGAGCGTCCGCCACGGCAGCAGCAGGTCCTTCTGCAGCATGTAGCCGACCCGGCCGATGGTGCCGGTTGAGTCGACGCCGTCGATCAGGACGCGGCCCCCGCTCGGCTCCTGCAGGCCAGCGATGATGTTGAAAATGGTGCTCTTGCCGCAACCCGACGGCCCGATCAGGCTCACGAAGGAGCCCCGCGGCACCGCGAGATCGATGTGGTCGAGCGCATGAAAGACGCCCGCGGGCGTCGCGAATTTCATGCTCACGTCGTCGATCAACAGCTTGGTCGAGGCCATCGGGCGCCTCCGGTCCGATAAGGAGCGTAGAGCTTGCCTCAGTGGCCCGCAAGAAGCATGCCAGGCCCGTGCGTCACAAAGATGCCGTCAGGAAGATCAGCGTCGCCGCAACGCCCAACGCGCTGCGCACGGCATGCAGATAACCCCAGGTCTCCACGAGCTGGCGGACTTCCGGTGTCGCGGCGCTTGGATCGATGACCATCAACTTGTTGTTGGTCGGCATGATCCCGAAGATCGTGAACGGCCAATTGGCCAGCAGCACCACGGCGCCAAGAAGCCACCACCAGTTGCCGGTCTGCCACGCCGCTAGCGCACCGAACAGAAAGCCGATCATCGCCAGCGGCGCCTGAATGGCGAAGCCACGTTTGTAGGCCGGCTTCCATTCGGCGAGCAGCGCGTGATCGTCGAGCTGAAGGCGTGACGGTTGCTCGGCGACGTTGACGTAGATCGCGGCTCCGGCAAACAACGCAGCGGTGATCAGGGCAAGCTGTCCGGCAAGCATAGCAACCTCCTGATAAGTTTCGCGTGCTATCTCCCGAGGATCGCCGCAGTCATGGCACGGGGATCGCGCACCGGCCATTTGCCCAACTCGACGGCGTGGAAGAAGTCGTCGAGATGCCCGTTGTAGGCGTCGGGGTCCTCCAGATTGATGGTGTGGCCGCAATTCGGCATCACCACCAGGCCGGCTCTTGCAATCATCCTCTTCATCAGGATGGCGGGGTCAAGGCAGGCCCAATCCTCGTCTCCGGTGATGATCAAAGTCGGAGCAGTGATCTTCTTCATCTCCGCGGTGAGATCGAAGAGTGAAGGCCTAAGGCTTTGTACGCCGCGCATCGTCAGGGCGGACCCTGTGCCGGAATGATCGGCAAGCTGGTCGGCGAATTCCCGCCAGCCGCGCGGATCCTTGTTCTGGAACTGCACGCGGGTCGGTCCGAGTGCGTAGGATTCGGCGGCTTTTGCCATGCCGATGTCCTCGAAGCGCGCCGCGGCGGCCTCCGCCTCTTCGGCGAATTGCTTGCGCTGGTGCGGCGCCGCCCCGTAGCCGCAGCCGCCGATCGTGAGCGAGCGCGCCCGATCCGGATAAGTGAAGCCGAAATGCAGCGTGGCAAATCCACCCATGGACAGGCCAACGATGTGAGCCTTGTCGATGTTGAGGCCATCGAGCACCGCGCGAATGTCGTCGCGGGCGCGCGCCTGGGAGTAGCGCTCGACGCCCTGCGGTACGTCGGAGGGCGGAAAGCCGCGTGCGTTATAGGCGATGCAGCGATAGCGCTGGCCGAAGTGACGAAACTGGGCTTCCCACGATCGGCAGTCGCCGGCGAACTCGTGCACGAACACGATGGGAATGCCGCTCCCGATCTCCTGATAGTAGAGCTTCACGCCGTCGTCGGTGGTGATATGGGGCATGGTGGTGGTCGATCCTTATTCCAGCAAAATTCAGGCTCTCATTTTTAAGCTACGCCGCACATCGCCGTCGATGCAGAACCGTAGGATGGGTTGAGCGCAGCGAAACCCATCGCGGGTAACCGAAACGCCGCTGATGGGTTTCGCTGCGCTCAACCCATCCTACGAACGCCACCTCGCCCATCCTACGAACGCCACCTCAACCGCGATTAACACAGGTCGCCAAGGTCACGACCGATGATCGGCGTAGGCTTGCGAGAGTTATTGAATCGAGCCAAGAAACCGGCAACCGCATGCCAAAAACGATTCGCCGGATTTTGCGCCTGCGTCAGCGACAGTGGCGGTTCTAGGGCGGCGTCCATGCGAATTTCAATGGAGGCGTTGCAAAGCGATGAACAGACACTATGTCGTTAAACAGATAAATTATGTTTCATGAAAACCGCATAGGCGGGGCGAAAGAGAAACTGCGTTATGGTGATCGGCAGGTGCGAGCCTAGTCCGCGGGAAAGCCTGTACTAAGCCAATTATCGCTGCGGATTCGGGTCGTCCGATATTTTGAGGTTTACGGTTTGTCGATGCAGCGAGAGAACGGCAGGACAGTTCGTCGGCGGGCATCGTCGCGTCACGATCAAGGATTCTCGCAAGGATTCTCGCCGGATCAATTCTGGCCAGACTGCGGCGACGCGCGCGACGCATGGTCGGATGTCTTTCGGATTGTGCGCGCTGAGACCGAGCGGCGTGCCGCGCCGCTGTCGCCGGAGGATCAGGTCGTCCAATCGATGCCGGATGCCAGTCCGATCAAGTGGCATCGCGCCCACACCACTTGGTTCTTCGAGCAGTTCGTTGTGGCGCCGCACGCCCCGTCTTATCGCGTATATGATCCGCACTTTGCGTTTCTGTTCAATTCCTATTACGTCGCCGCCGGTCCGCGCCATACGCGCGCGAACCGTGGGCTGGTGACGCGGCCAGACGCCGCCGAGGTGACGCGCTATCGCGCCCACGTCGATGCAGCGCTCGGCAATCTCATCGCCGATGCGTCGCCCGCCGCTTTCGGCCGTATAGCGCCGCTTGTCGAGACCGGCCTTCATCACGAGCAGCAGCATCAGGAACTGATGCTGACCGACATTCTGCACGCATTCTCGGAAAACCCGACGGCGCCGGTCTATGATTCCGATTGGAGCTGGCCGCAATGTGCCGCGCCGCGCAATGACTGGTGTGAATTGCCCGAATGTATTCATTCGGTGGGCCACCAGGGCCCCGGATTCTGCTTCGATAATGAAACGCCGGCGCATCGCGCTCTCGTCGGCCCGGTGCGACTCGCCCGCAATCTCGTCACCAGTGGCGAGTGGCTGGCATTCATGCGCGATAAGGGCTACGCGCGTCCGGAATTGTGGTTGTCCGATGGCTGGGCCGCGGCTGCAGCGCAAGCCTGGTCGGCGCCAGGAAATTGGCGCGAAATTGGCGGAAAATGGCACGTTTTCACGCTTAGCGGATTGTCGCCGGTCAACGAGGAGTTTCCCGTCAGTCACGTCAGTTACTACGAAGCGGATGCATTCGCGCGCTGGGCGGGCAAGCATCTGCCGAGCGAATTCGAATGGGAGGTTGCGGCGCGGGCCGGTGAGTTAAAGGACGCGTTCGGTGTCGCGTGGCAATGGACGCGCAGTGCCTATGCTCCGTATCCGGCTTACCGTCCGGCTGCGGGCGCGCTCGGCGAATACAATGGAAAGTTCATGGTCAATCAGATGGTGCTGCGTGGTTCATCGGTGGCGACGCCGCCGGGGCATGCCCGCGCGAGTTACCGCAATTTCTTTTACCCGACCGCACGGTGGCAGTTCACCGGGTTGCGGCTTGCCGATTTCTAAGTCCTGAAGGCTTGGCCTTTTCATCAACCCCTTGATCGGAGGAAGCCCATGAGCGTCGTCGTCAGGAGGCCACGTGCGCTCGCCATCGGCGATCCCGGGCGCACATTCCTTGATGATGTGGTGGCGGGGCTCCTCGCGGAGCCTAAACGGCTGCCGCCGAAATATTTCTATGATCAGATCGGCTCGGAACTGTTTCAGCGCATCACCGCGTTGCCGGAATACTATTTGACCCGCACCGAGATCGGCATCCTGGAAGCGCGTGCGGGCGAGCTTGCGAAATTGATACCCGTCAACGCTGCGGTGGTGGAATTCGGCGCCGGGTCGTCGGCGAAGACGCGCATTCTGTTGCGCGCCGCGCCGCATATTTCCGCCTATGTGCCGGTCGACATATCCGGCACGTTCCTTGCTGCCGAGACGGCGCGGCTCCAGCAGGAAATGCCCGATCTGCGCGTGCTGCCGGTCGCCGCGGATTTCACCAGGCCGTTCGCGCTTCCGGCAACGCTCGGTGATCGGCCGCGCATCGGCTTTTTCCCCGGCTCCACCATCGGCAACCTCGAACCGCACGAGGCCAACATGCTGTTGCGCCAGACCGCCACGATACTCGGGCCCGGCGCGCTGTTCGTGGTCGGCGTCGATCTCGTCAAAGAGCCCGACATACTCACCGCCGCCTATAACGACCATGCCGGCGTTACGGCGGCCTTCAACCTCAACCTGCTGATGCGCATCAATCACGAGCTTGGCGGCGAGTTCAACCCTGCCACCTTCCGCCATCGCGCGTGCTACAACTCCGACCACCGCCGCATCGAGATGCATCTCGTCAGCTTGACGCGGCAAAAGGTTCGCGCCTGCGGCAAGTCATTCGATTTCCGCCGCGGCGAGACCATTCA
>WNFT01001220.1_pt1 | contig 21799 bp, 17 predicted proteins | sample 5400191 | NCBI WGS metagenome assembly WNFT01 (sample SAMN13153359, study PRJNA577476) | soil metagenome | isolation source: 80 cm saprolite under Madrone tree | place: USA:California | collected 2016-06-14 | reverse complement strand
GCGCCGATCTCTTCCTCCTCTTCGTCTTCTACGAGCTCGTAATCGTGCCGAAATATTTCCTCATCGCCATCTGGGGTTCGACCAACAAGGAGTACGGCGCGATGAAGCTGACCCTCTACTCCTTCTTCGGCGGCGCGCTCGTCTTCATCGGAATCATCGCCGCCTACGTTACGGCCGGCTCACTCAATCTTCATGATCTCGCGGAATTCCCGTTCCCACCGCACTTTCAATCGTGGGCGTTTCCGGTGTTGTTCCTCGGGTTCGCCGTCCTTGCGGGCATCTGGCCGTTGCACACTTGGGCGCCGACTGGTCACGTCGCAGCGCCGACCGCCGGTTCGATGCTGCTGGCCGGAATCATCATGAAACTAGGCTCCTACGGCGGGCTGCGCGTCGCGATGAATCTTTTCCCGCACGGTTTCCAAAGGTGGAGCGGCTATATAGCCGCGTTTGCTGTGATCGGGATCCTTTATGCGGCAGCTGCCGCACTGCGCCAGCGCGACCTGAAATTCGTCATCGGTTATTCGAGCGTGAGTCACATGGGTTTCGTGCTGCTCGGGCTCGCCACGGCGAACGTGCTCGGGGTCTCGGGCGCAGTGCTGCAAATGTTTTCGCACGGCGTGATCGCGGCCCTGCTTTTTGCCGTTGCCGGGCGCATGATCTATCGCCGCACTCGTACGCGCGATCTCGACGCACTCTCATCGATGAACCTGAGCTGCGCACTGCCGTTCGCTGCGTTTTCATTTGTCATTGCGTCGGCGGCGTCAATGGGGATTCCCGGATTCAGCGGATTCGCCGCCGAAATCACCATCCTGATCGGCGCGTGGAAAATTTATCCAATGGCAGTGTGGATCACCGGCGCCGGCATGGTTCTCGTCGCCGCGTTCACATTGCGCGCGTTGAAGAGAACGTTCTTCGACACAGTCGAAAACGTTAAATCGATTACAAGCGTTACATCGTCACATCGGGAGACGTTTGAGCCGATCACGCTGGCCGAGAAATTAGGCGCCGGCCTGCTCATGTTCGCCACGCTCGCGGTCGGACTTTACCCGAAATTCCTGCTCGACCGCATCGTCCCCGCCGTCGAAGCGATGCGGTTTCTAAAATGAGAAAAGTTACAACGTTAGGTGGATCGGCCGCTCCGACGGGCGATGCTAATCACTTCTCGGCTCCGCCGACATTTTTAAGATCGAGCAAGGGACTGCTCGATCCACCCATCCATCGTAAGCCGCTTACGATGGATGAATCGAGACCCTCTTCCTGAAGATCGACGCCTAACCGCTTCAACGATTTACCTGTCGCGCCGTAGCTTTTAACGTAGGCGGAACGGTTTAACGTATCACGCATTCCGATGTCTTATCTCGAACTCCTCAAACTCGCCGCACCCGAAGCCATCGTCGCGGTCACGGCGCTTGCGGTTCTCGCCATTGGCCTAATCCGGTGGGGCGAGACTCCGTCGAGCCGACGAAGTTCCGCATTTGGCTCCGCTGTCGCCGGCCTCGGACTCGCAGCCGCAGTCGGGGCGGTACTGATGTTACCGCAAAACGCAACGCTCTTCAGCGGAATGCTGGTGATCACGTCCTTAACGTCGCTCTTCAAAATCATCTGCCTTGCGCTCGCCTTTTTCACGGTGGTTCTCGCCCGAACCGCCCTTTCTTCGCGTAACTGTGGCGAGTATCTCGCGCTGGTTTTGCTCGCGACGATCGGACTGATGCTGCTCGTCGGAAGCGAAGAGTTGCTGATGATCTTCATCGGACTGGAATTGACCGGCCTTTCGCTTTACGTCATGACCGCGTTCGACAAAACCGATATCCGCTCAGCCGAAGCGGGCCTGAAATATTTCCTGTTCGGCAGTACGGCGAGCGCGTTCACGCTTTTTGGATTGAGTCTCATCTACGGCATGGCAGGAACGACCGGGCTCGCCGTCATAGCGCAGAAGCTCAGTGCGCAGTCCATCTCACCGCTGCTCTTTGCCGGAATCGTCATGACCCTCGTCGGTTTTGCGTTCAAAATCGCCGCTGCGCCATTTCATCTTTGGGCACCCGACGCCTACCAGGGTGCGCCCATCCCGAGCGCCGCGTTTATCGCTTCGGGTTCGAAAGTCGCGTCGTTCGTCGTGCTTGGAAAAATCGTACTCATCGGCTTCGGTCCCGACAAAGGCAGCGCCGCATGGCACGCCATGATTACCGGCTGGGCGCCGGTGCTCGCCGTACTCGCCGCATTGTCCATCGTTATTGGCAATCTCGTCGCGCTCGCCCAGTCCAACGTCCGCCGTCTGCTCGCCTACTCCGCCGTCGCCCACGCCGGTTACACGCTGCTCGGACTCATCGCCGGCGGGCGCGAAGGATTTAGTGCGACGTTATTTTACACCACCGTTTACGCCTTCACTCTCGTCGGCGCGTTCGGCGTCGTCGCGCTGGTGCGACGCGAAACCGGCGGCGACGATTTGATGAACTTCGCCGGGCTGTGCGCGCGCTCGCCGTTGCTCGCCGGGTGCATGTCGATCTTCATGCTGTCGTTAGCCGGCTTGCCGCCATTCGCCGGGTTTTTCGGAAAATTCTACCTGTTCAGCGCCGCGCTGCGAGCCGGTGGAAATAACGGCCTGCTCTGGCTCGTCGCGCTCGCACTCTTTGGCAGCCTCATCTCGCTCTACTATTACCTGATCGTGCTGAAAGTGATCTTCGTCGATGAATCCGCGCAGCTTGGGACCTCCCTGCCACGCCGTCCTGCCCCGCCGAAGTCAAACGTAGACGGGAGCATCAGCGAAGGCGGGGATTTCCTGCAACGCGTCTCGCTGTCAGTGCTTGGCGCAATCGTCCTTTTTCTGGGTATGATTCCAGGACCGTTGGTCGCTCGCATTATCGCTTCGGTCCCCTGAGCCCACGGCAGCATTAAGCAAGTCGACGCGTTTTCTAACACCTGCCTCTGGCCTCTGATCTCTGCTTGCCACGCCGTAGGTCGCCGCGGCGACCGAAGGCGGGACCCTCTGACGTGTCATCCCGAGCTTGACACCACGGGGCGCGCTGGAAAAGAATCGGCTTTATGAAAACTTACCTAGTTCTAACAACCCTTTTCGCGGCGGCATTGATACTTCCGCCGTCATTCGCACAAGCCCAAACGCCAGCCCCGGCGACCAGTCCGGCAGCAGCGAGCGCACAGCCAGACCAAGCCGAGATGATGAAGCAAATGATGGAGCTAGCGAAGCTGAACGAAAATCACAAGCTGCTCGCCGACCTCATCGGCACGTGGAGTTACACCGTCAAGATGTGGATGAATCCTGATCCCAACGCCAAGCCAGAAGTGTCAAAGGGCACCGCGGTTCGGAAGTCGATGATGGACGGACGTTATTTTGTCATGGACGTGACTGGGAAAATGCAAATGCCAGGCGCGGACGGCAAGATGAAGGACATGACTTTCAAAGGCATGGGGATTGAAGGCTACGACAACGTGAAAAAGAAATTCGTGGGCACCTGGGCCGATAACATGGGCACCGGTATCATGATGTCGGAAGGCACCTACGATCCCGCCACCAAAACGTTCACCTACACCGGGGAATATGAAGCCATCCCCGGGATGAAACAAAAGATTCGCGAAGTGGTAAAGATCGTCGATAAAGACCATCACACTTTCGAGTGGTACGAGGACCGCGGCGGCCAGGAAGCGAAAACAATGGAGATTAGCTACACGCGCCACAAGTAGCCTCCGGCTGTTCTGCTCGCTGTTTTTGTAGCTAGTGCCCTCCGACTTGTAAGGGCGGCGGAATCGTGGTTGCGCCTGGATTAAGGCCTCCGGCGGTCGGAGTGTTTGGCGCAGAAATCACTGTAGTTAACGCATTGGCCGGGGCGGACACGGTCGAAGTTGCCCCGTTTAAAATCGGGACTCCGGCGGTCGCGTTTACAGTGCCGGTTGGCACAGCTGCCACGGTTGCGCCGACATTGGCTGCCGGTGGAGTGATCGTGATTATTCCACTAGATGTCGGCGTGGCGTTGTTCAGGAGCCCAAGAATCTGAGTGCTGCTTGATACAGAAACGGCGGTTCCTGACGAAGTCCCTCCTAACAAATTGTTCGTGCCGACAACCCCGCCGGAGCCGAGAAGATTGTTTATGGCGGTAGTGCCGCTGGTCGCAGTATTTGTGACTGATCCCACTGTGGGAAGCCCACTTGTCGCCCCTCTCAAACCCGCAACGGTTCCGCCATTGTTGTTCATGCCTGAAACGCTGACCGAGCTGACGGTCTTCGCGAGCTGATTAGTAGAAATAGAAGCAAAGATTACGTTGTTCCCGTGAATCACGAGATTTGTTGGAACGAGCTGGCGTTTCGCCAATTGTTTCTTTTGGTCGTCAATCGCGGCCTGAATGAGCCGCATACTGGCCAACGGCCCCTCCTCAGGAAAGTTTGCCAGGGTGGATGTCTTAACAACCTTTTCGAGATCGACATCAACAGGGTCGGGAATTTTTTTGGCGTCCGGCCGCATGATCACCATCTTGCCGGGACGGAGAAGCAATGAATCACCAACGGTCCCGTTCCGCGACAAGCGCAAGCTTCCTTCCAGGACGAGCACCTTAATGTAACTGCGTGGAATATATTCCATCATGATCGTCGTGCCGGTGATTGCGGCAGTGACCGCTGCGGTATGAATTTTAGCGCCGCCCAATCCCTTCGGCACTTGGAGGAGCATCGACCCTTTCTCCAGCGTCATGTCGCGCGTTCCCGTCTTGAAACTGAAAAATGTCTCTGCCCCGATTCGCGTGAGCGTGTTGTCTTGGAAAAGCAACTCCGACCGCGATCGCGCGCCGGTCTGAACGCCGAGATCGTCTTTGATGACCTCGCGCATCACGGCGGGATGACCGCCTTTGGCCGGGTCGATAACACTCACCCGATTGATAATCTTTGTGACTTCTGCCGATGAAAGCGGACCCGCGGCCGATGAATGTGGCAGAAAGATGCAACCGGCAGCGACAACAAGTAGAGGGAGATCGGTTTTAGGCATAGGAATTTATGAGTGGCCACAATTATCATAATTACAACAATGTTCAACTAAAATCTTGTGTTGAATCTCACCCCGCCCCCGACGTTGAGTACGTGGTAATCAAAGGCCGACCGGTTTGAGTCATTTCGGGCCGCGGCAATTGACGCGTCGATGCGCAGCCATCGTGCCGGATAAAATCCAATGGCCAGCGATAGCGTCTGATTGTGATCCACGCGACCGTCCTCGTCGTAAAATTGCGCCGAGTAGCGATACAGCAAATCGGCATCGAGCGATCGCGTGATTTGCAGATGATAGGCTGCGAAAATCCCTGCCTGATCGCGTTCTTGCGACCGAGGTGTGGATTTGCCGAGCACGCCCGTTATCCCCGTCGTCAAAAAGTGCGACCGTCCAAAAGCAAAAGTCTTTTGTCCTCCAATCGTGATCTCATGGTCCTGCAGCAGTTGGTTGCTCTCAGAATCCAGTAGTTCGGTGAAATCGTATCGGCTAAACGCGACAATTCCCGGCGTCCGTGGGACAAGCCAGGTGAGACCGGCACCTGCGGTTATTCTTTCAAAATCCAACTCGCTGGCTCGGTCGTAGCGAAAAACGGAACTCGCGGCGGATATTTCCCCGACAAGCCCGCGAGAGATCGCCGGACGCCACGCGGCCCCGACGTTGGAGGCGAGAAAAAGATCACTCCGCGTCCGGTGAGGTGTAAGATCGACATTGTTTGTGTAAAATGCGGAGGCGTCCCCGAAAACGTTAAAACTGGGTTGTCGCTCCTGGTTCTTTAAAATGATTTGAGCGCCAAAGCTCTCATCACCGGAGCTGATCGCACTATTGTCGGGCAGTGCGTTCCCGTTTGCGTCGAACGACGTTGTTCCGGGTGTTTGCGGATTCGTGAAAAGACGGGATTGAGTAATCGATGAAACCGCTTGTTGGCTGCGCGCCGCCGCAGCCGTCGTGAAAAGCACCGCCAGCACCATCTGAGTGAGCTTCAACGACACGCCTGAAATTTAGCAAGGCACATGCCTTAGGAACTGGGATAGCGCACATCGCCCGGCAACCAGTCTGCGGGCATGCTTCCCGCTGCCTTCCAGATTATGTTCCTTCGGCGCATCATTATTGTGATTCTGCTGACCGCGCTTTGCGCGGGAGCCGCGACTTCGCTCGAGTGGAAGCGTCCGACTTACTACGTTCAGGTGGAATACCGGCTTCGCGATGTCATCGCTCGCTCCGGGCGCACGACGCTGATCAATCCCGATCTCGTCTTTCTCGCGATCGATTCCGATTCCGTGACTTTGGATGAAGACCTCGATCTCAAAGGGCTGTTTCCGTCGAGCGCCAACGACCCCGAATGCCGCCGCGCTCTTGAGATCATGAGCAAAGGTTGGCCGTGGGACCGCGAAATCTATGCTATGATTTTAAAGCGTATCGTCGGCGCTGGGGCAAAGGTGGTCGCCTACGATTGCCTCTTTCCGGCGCCGGCGTCGGGGGACGACGCATTTCGAGCAGCGCTCGATCAATTCAAGTCGCAGGTCGTAATCGGAAGTAACTTCGTTTCTCCCGCCGAGCTTGATCGATCGCGCCGCATTCCCTCCAGTTACGACCCGCCCGCGGCCACGTTGATCCCAAATGCGACGGCGCCAGATGATCGCGTCGGGTTCACCAATTTTTTCACCGACGAAGACCAAGTCGTGCGCGGGACTCAATTCCGGGTCATCTTCCGGCAACGCGAGAATCCGACGGCCGTTTGCCTTTCGCTCTCGGCCCGCGCTGTTTCAAAAGCAGGACATCCAGAACTGGTTCCCAATGATCTGGCAGAGCGTCTCATTCGCTTTACCGGTTCGCCTCGATCGGGCTTCCGCCCGCACCCTGTGTTCGAAATTTTCGTTCCCGAATACTGGGAACACAATTACCGGTCCGGCGAATTTTTCCGGAACAAGATCGTCGTCGTCGGAGCGGAAGGAAAGTGGCAGAAGGACGAATTGGCGACACCGTTCGGACCCATGCCCGGCGCCGAGGTCCACCTCAACGTCCTCAACGCACTGCTGCACGGCGAATTCTTGAAAGAAGCTCCGCCGCTGGCGAGTGCGGTTGTCACCACGCTGGCGGCTCTCCTCGGAGCTGCGCTTTGTTTAAGTATTCGTTCCCCGTGGCTGCGTTTGCTCGCTCTTGTCGCGGCTGACAGCACGGGGCCGTTCTGCGCCCTCTGGTTCTATAATCACCAGGGCTTTTACCTTCCCGGCCTCGCGCCGCTCCTGGCCCTCAACTCAAACGTTTTCTTCTGCCTGGTTTCAGATTTCACCTTTGAGCGCATCGAGAGAGCCAAACTAGGATCGACCTTGAGGAAGCGGGACGATCTCACCCACATGATCGTTCACGACTTGCGATCGCCGCTCACCGCCGTAACCGGCTACATGGAAGTGCTGGCCGAAACGGCAAAACTCAATCCGACCGAAGCGAAATTCGTCGCCGAAGCGCAACGCGGTGCCAACGACCTGCGCGACATGATCACTACCCTGTTGGACGTCGGTCGTCTTGAGGCCGGTGAAATGCCGCTCCGATTACAAACCCACGATGTCGCACAGATTGCACGTAAAGCGGCGACTAGATTTTCGCCTGTTCTAAAAAAACGGACGCTGCGTTGCGACGTTCCACCCGACCCGGTCTTAATGATTTGCGATGCTGATGTGATTCGCCGCATTCTCGAAAACTTAATCAGCAACGCAGTGAAATTCGCAAAGTCAGATGGGACAATTCGTGTAAAAGTCCAGTGCAACGCAACGGATGTGACGATCTCTGTGAGTGATGACGGCCAGGGTATCCCGCAGGATCAGCACGAACACATCTTTGAAAAGTTTGGACAGACGGAAAGCGGGGTAGAACATCGACATTCCACCGGCCTTGGACTGACCTTTTGCCGGCTTGCTGTGGAAGCGCACGAAGGAAAGATCGGTGTTCAGAGTGAACTTGGAAAAGGAAGCACGTTCTGGTTCACCCTCCCGATTCGCGATCGGCGCGAACCAAAACAAGATGTCGATCTTCGAGACCACAGCCTCGTTGAAAAGTCTTGATCGTCGATAAAGTCTGGTTCCGATCCCGTCCTCTTCCCACCGTTCTGCCCGAACGCCGGCAGCAAAGGGCGTGCAGAATCCTGGCATCGTTACAGTTTGCATGCATAGGAACTAACTGGTTTAAGCAGTCGAGTTTTAATAAGCTTGACAGTCGTTAGCCCGACGGTCGGCTGGTCGTAGAAGGCGGTGAGTACAACCAATATGGCGGCAATTTTACCAGGCTGGGAGCTATTTACGACCCGGTAGCTAATACCTGGCTCCCAAATTGGTGGCCAATGGCATACCGTCCCAGAGGTACACCATTCAAGTTCAATAGAGACTGGCAACGGGCTGGCCCCATAAGCGCATTGGCGACACGTTGCTGATTCGCAGGGAAAGAGTGCGCGAAGTCTGAAGATCGTCGATAAAGACCATTACACCTTCCAGTGGTACGACCTGCGAGGCTCTTCCCGCCCGCGCAGAAGAAATCTGCATTCCGTGCTTCGCATTCCAGCCGCGCAGCGAGCCGGGTGGCAGTGTTTTGAAACAGAGGGCCCCCATTGAAGCCCGAGAAAAGCTCCTGGCCCGCAGTTAGTGGAGCGTAGAGGACAGGACCGCCTCTATGGTATTCAGCATGAACTGCGATCCACCGCCATCCTCCTGCTCGCTGCCGTCCGGGCCGATTACGATAAAGCCACTGTCACCGCCGTTGCGTCCAAAAGTTAAAGTGGCGTAGCCATATTGATCAGCCGTAATTGAAGAAGTATTGATGGGCGGCGAGAATCCGCCAAACTGGCTGATGCTAAAGGTCCGCTTGTCGAGCTCAACGGCCTCCGGGCTCCGGTTTGTTCCAATGAAAAGGAACTTAGTATTGGCTGCCATCGAAGCCACAGCAGAACTGCCACCAACCAGAGGCAGATTGATCGTGTGGGATAAGGTAACGCTAACCGTATCGAAATCTGTAGTTATAGTGTCGGTCTTTCTATAGATAAAGAGCTCGACCGCGTCTAGATTAGTGCCAGTAGCTATATCCACGACGTAAATGGCGCGAGTGACGGTATTCGTACTGAGGTCTGTCTTTGGATTGCCCTCCATCAGCGCGCCAATCCTACCGAACGGGCCCAAGCTCCCAGAGGCATAGCAGCCGCTTGAGCCTGGGGTGGAACCGCACACAAGGTAAGAAACGGTGGTGTGAGCAGTGTCTTGGCTGTAGGTGGTGAATAACGTTCCGTCGATTGGTACAGCCGGTGCGGCGCCCTCTTGTCCGTAGCTGGCCTTAGCGCAAATCAGTGTGGTCACAACAAACATTAAGGATACAATTTTGGTTTTCATTTTTGGGTTCGGTTAATTCTTTATCTTCGCCGGGCTCCTTACCAAAAACCGATCCGTTCCGCAAGTTTAAAACTGCCGGCGGCTCGTCACGGCGCGCGGCTCATGAATGCGGCGCGCTGGCTCTGGATGCCCGGCCTTGCCGCCATTGCTTGCGGCTTATATCTGGGGCGAGAACGATCTCACCATTGCGACCTGCATCTGGCAATTCCCCCTGATCGCGTTTGGAATGGCCGCGTTGCTCGTGTGCGCTGTCAGTCCGCGGTTACTTTTCCGTCGAATCGAAATCCCCGGCGCTGCTTTTGTCGCCAGCATCGCTTACAGCGTTTACCTCAGCCACAAACTCGTCATCCACGCTGCGATCCAATTCTGTTCCAATCATAACATCGCGCTCACATCAGTTCCGGCCATTCTCCTTGTCGAGCTGTTGATCTACGCTGCCGGCTTCATCCTCTTCTTGTCGATCGAACGCCCCTCCCTCCAGCTCCGCCATCGCCTCCGCCCCGCTCGCTATTTCCCAGATCTGGCTTATAGTGTTCGATGTCTAAACCGTCTGGTGCCTCTTTTTCACGTCGGATGCCCGACAATATTACCGAAGAGTTGGTGGCCGTGCTTTCCTCCAAGGCCTCGTTCGAATTCAAGCCTTTGTTCGACATTATCCTGCTTAATCTTCGGGAACGAAATGCCGCCAGCGGCGGCGAAGAAATGCTGCGCTTGCGTTCCTATGAAAAGCTTCAGGGCTTGGTCAATCAGGGCGCAGTAACGAGAACGGTCAATGGCATCACCAAGAAATATAAAGGCGTCGCGTCGCGCATGGTCGGGCTCAAAGCGGAGATGAAAGTCTTGCGTGCCGAGTGGGCTCAGAAGCTCCGCGCCAAGGCCACTGCGCAGAGCTGATCTCTGCTTGCCACGGCGTAGGTCGCCGCGCGACCGAAGGCGGGACCTCCTTGGCTCGCCGCCCGCTCGCGAAAGCTTTCGGAGTAGTCTTGGCGTAGGCGGCTGATCTCTGATTTGCGTTGCGCCGTCGATCAGGCGATGGGCGGCCCCAGCGTGGATAATCTTTCGGTTTTCTTTCTCGCTCAAAACGAACAATCCGCCGATGCCGTGATGGCGCGGCTGACCGCGTTCATACGTGCCGCAAAGCAAACTCTCGATCTGGCCGTTTATGACATGCGGTTCAGTGATCCACTCCGCGCCCAGTTAGTGTCGGCTCTGCGCGAACGAGCAGATGCAGGTGTGCAAATTCGTTTTTGCTACGACGGCGACAAACCATCTCAGCCAAATGTTGCCGCCGGTCAGGACCCCGCTCCGGCTGGCACCGGCGCATTTGTCCAATCGTTAGGCTATCCCTGGCGTCGCATTGCCGGCATGAAACTGATGCACAGCAAATTTATCCTGCGCGATCGACAATCGATCTGGACTGGCTCGGCCAACATGACGGACGACGCCTTTACCTTAATGGAAAACAATATTCTCGAGATCGATTCTCCATCGCTAGCCAATTACTACGCCGAAGATTTCGAGCAGCTCTGGGAAAAAGAAAACTTCGATAACACCGGCGAGATTCAAACCGTGCCCGTGCCGTTGTCCTTCTCTGGTCAACCGTCCGAGGCGCGCGTCATGTTTTCTCCGGGGTGCGGTTTGGAAATCGATTCCGAAATCGCCAGGCGCGTTCGCGCGGCGCAGCGTCGCGTCCGCATTTGCAGCTTATTGATCAACTCGGGCACTCTCATCTCCGAGCTTGGCAAGTTGTTGCGTGGAGGCCACGCCGACTCGTCACGCTATAGCGATGCGTCGGCGGCAGCCGGGCGTGGGCGGGTCGCCATAGATGGAATTTACGATCGCACGCAAATGGCCGAGGTTTACCGGCAATGGCAGGAGGTGCCGCAAAATCGTTGGAAGATCGACGCGCTAACAGAGATCATCGCGCGTGCCGGCCTGGTCGGAAAAAACTCAACGCCCTACACACCGACCGGGCGCCACGATTTCATGCACAACAAAGTTCTCGTGATCGACGACACCGTAATCACCGGCTCCTATAACTTCTCGCGCAGCGCTCAATTCAACGCCGAGAATATTCTCTTCATCGAAAGCACGCCGCTCGCCGAAACCTACAGCGCCTACATCGATCACTTGAAACAGAAATACGCGCCCCCTGCCGCGCCGTAGTCCATGGCTCGCCGGCTTGTCACGCCATAGCCAGCGCGTCGGCGGAAGCTTTGGCAGAGGCGGCTTGACGTAGGCGGGTGACCTCTGACCGCTGGACATCAGTCCGATGAGACCACGAACCGGTTGCCTTCGCTGTCTTTGAACATTGCGTAGGTGCCCCATGGCTGTTTTTGGGGCGGACCTTCAAATTCCACGCCGCGCGCACTCAGCTCCTTGTAAGTCTTATCAATGTCGTCGCACGCATACGACATGTTCATGAAGGAGCCGATGCGTTTTTCGTCGCCGTCGGCTGTGAACAATACCACCCGCGTTTCGGCCTTGGGCACGCGCAACTCGATCCAGCGTTGCTTTTCATCGAACGGCTGATCAGTGATGATGGTGAATCCGAGTTTCTCCGTGTAAAAATCGAGTGCCCGATTCTGGTCGGCCACCGGGATACTGACGAACTTGATTTGCTTGATCATGATGCACGAAAGCTAATCTGATCGACATGTTCGCGTCCAGACGCGAGCGGCTTGCAAGATTAGAAAGTGCTGTCCATTTAAAAGTATAGTGATATTGGGTCAGAATGCTCGCTGCCTGCCGCACCGGCTCGTCACGTCGGAGCTTTAGTGAAGACGGAAGCCTCGCACGAAGGCGGGTCCGTTTATCGGTAGAGCTTTTACCTTTCAACCACGGCGCGGCAATTCCGATCCGCGACTCTCAACAATCAACTCTCAACTCTCAACTCCCAACGTTCAGAAAATGCCGCGTTTCCGCAAAACAATTCCGATCGACGACTATGTGCTCGACATTTTGATGCGCGATATCGTCGGGCACGATCGACAACCGGCCGCGTATCTCGTTTATCTTTATCTCTACGGCCAGGCCGCGCGCGCGAAATGGAAACCCGTGCCCGCAAGTTTGCGCATGCTCGCGGAAGCGACCGGCCTTTCCAAGAGCGCCGTGCAAACTGCGCTCGCGAATTTGCGCCGGCGCGAGTTGATCGTCACCGCCACGGCTCACGCCACCGCGATTCCTCGCCACCAAATCCTGCGGCACTGGCGAAAATGAAATGATATCGCTTTCTACTTTCTAATTTCTACTTTCTCCTTTGTTGACTCGTGTCTGACCCTGTAATCGATCCGCGCTTTACCGATCGCGAGCGCCAACCCGGTCTCGATCTTCTCCGCGCCCTCGCCATCATCGTGGTGGTCATTTATCACGCCGCCCTCTTCGGATTCAAATTGCCGGGCCGGGTGGATCGTTTCGGCTGGATCGGTGTCGATCTTTTTTTCGTCCTGAGTGGTTACCTGATCGGCGGGCAGCTCATCGCGCCGCTCGCTCGCGATCAATCGATCAAGCTTGGCCGGTTTTTCGCGCGTCGCGCCTTCCGTATTTTGCCGGCTTACCTGGTCATCCTGGCCGTTTACATCTTCCTGCCGTCGTGGCGGGAGTATCCGGACATGTCGCCATGGTGGAAATTTCTCGTGTCCGTCCAAAACATCGGGCTCCATGGCGGCACCGCGTTCTCGCACGCGTGGTCCCTCGCCGTCGAAGACCAATTCTATCTGCTCCTGCCGCTGATCCTTCTCTTTGTGAATCGCTGGCCGCGCGCGGGAGTCATCGTTCCTTGCGCAATCTTTCTCGGCGGACTTCTGTTGCGCGCGTTTCTCGCGTGGCAAAATCCCGGTGAGGGCGGCGTTAGCTTCCACGGATTTCAATTGTGGATTTACTATCCAACCTGGACCCGGCTCGATCCGCTCGTCTTCGGCGTTGCCCTGGCCGCAACCGAAAGATTCCGGCCATCTTGGTGGAAACAACTGATGGATTGGGCGCTCTGGCTTTGGCTGCCCGGGCTCGTGCTCATCGTTTACGCATTATATCTCGGCGAAGGCGATTATCTCACCGTCGCCGCCAGCATCTGGCAATTCCCGCTTATCGCATTTGGAATGGCCGCGCTCCTTGTTTGCGCGGTCAGTCCGCGGTTGCCGTTCCGTCGAGTTGCGATTCCCGGCGCCGCGTTCGTGGCCAGCATTGCTTACAGCGCGTATCTGATTCAGAAACTCGTGATGCATTTCGTCGCGCAGTTTTGTACGGCTCACAACATCGTGCTCGCCTCCGCTCCAGCTCTTGTTCTCGTGGAAATCTGCGTTTACGCCGCGGCGACAGCATTGTTTTTCGCAGTGGAGCGCCCATTTCTCCAATTGCGTCACCGCCTTGCACCACGTGCATCTCGTACTGACCGCTGACTTCTGATCTCTGACCTCTGTCTTCTGTTGGCGCTAATCTACAAAGTCCGCGATTGACCTATATTTCTGGGTGAGCTCTCGGATGCGGTGGTCGTAACGGTGAAGGTGACGGATCGCACGGTAGATCAGCCAGGAGCCGAGCACGATCAGGCCCAGGTTTAGGAGCAACAGCGGTACCAACAGAGGGATTACGGCACCAATATTGTAATAGCGCGAGGTCGCGATGAGCACGCTCAGGACGGACAGAGGCAGAGCGAAGACGGCGATACCGGTGCGCAGAGTCGCCAGCGCAGTTCGTTTCTCAGCGAGGAGCACCTGGATCTCGCCCAGGATGAAATTGCTTGGCTCGCCGTAGCTATCCGAAGGCGGCTCCAGCTTTGGTGGTTCGTCCGTTTCCATACTCATCTCCTTTCCAATCTAATCGATTCTGCACAAAACTCGGTCGAAAATCGAGTTGAGCTCGCCGAGCTGTCTGTAGCTGGGCTTCTGCTAACGTATTTCCAATCGCGGATTCGACCGGCAGAAACTTCAGAACCAGCGGCGCACCTGGCGTTTCAATTGCAGATAAGGTTCGCCGAACTTTGCGGTGAGATATCTTTCTTCGCGCAGGATGACGCCGTAATGCAGGATCACGGCGAGCGGAACGACAAACAAGAGCGTGAGCCAGTCGTTCAGAAAAAAGCCGAGCGCGACCTGCAGTAGACAAAGCGCCAGATACATCGGGTTACGTGTGAAGCGGAACGGCCCGCCACGCACAATTGTTAACGCAGGCTTGGCCGGGGCCACGTTTGTCCCTGCCGCTTTCATCGTCACCAAGGCCCACAACGCGAGCGTTGGCGCCAGAATGATGAGAGCAATACCGCAGACGAGACAGATGCCGTATCTCGTAATCGGCAGCTGGATAAGGAGGAAATGCACCAGAGCGCTGATCACCGCGTGCGCGAGCCAGATGAACGGCGGGAAAGCAATGACACCGGGGTTATCCGATGATGTGTTCAACTCTGCCATCCTGCCTCGGAGAAGACTGGCAGGGCCTGAACGATTTTGCACATCTAATCATCAAGTCGGCACAATCCTCGGAAGCTGATCTCGCTTGTGATTGAGGCGGCTGCTCTTTGCCCTCCTTGGCTCGCCGCCTGCTCGCGAAAGCTTTCGGAGTAGCCTTGGCGTAGGCGGCTGACTTCTTGCGAATCCCCTTCCTCTCCCTTGCTCGGGAGAATCGCATTGAATAACGGTTTGGTTCGTGATGAAGTCGCGCGACTGCTTGAAGAAACGCGTGAAGAAGCGCCGTTCTAATTGTGTGATGACATTAGCAAACGCGCTTGTTGTGCGCACCGCGCTATTCACCTCGTCGGTTGACGACCAGTTTGCCCATCGCTAGGATTCGAACCTAGATCACCGCTCTGTCCAGCACAACGCGAGGGACCGCTCGCATTGTTAAGCAGGTGGTTTTATCCGTTAAACTACGTGAGCATATTCGTTAAGCGTGTGCTCGCGCACGTACCCGCCGCGCCGTGGCCGGCAACGGCATCAAGACAATTGTATCGGTGAGGTCGTCCGCTTTGATCGTCGCGGCACGGGCGGCCAGCGCATTGTAGATCGACTCGGGCAGCCGCTTTCGCAGATCCTTAATCACCAAATAGGGATTGAGGATCAAAGCGTAACTGCGGCGACCGTACGGTCCGGGTGCCAGCTGGATGAAACCGAGGTCCGCAAGGACATCGATCCGGTTCGTCCAAGTCTGGGCGCCGCGCTGACCTGTGAAGCCTACCGAAAAAGCCATTTCTTGCGGCCTGTCCAGATTCACCACCATCTCGTCAAAGCTTCGGCACCATAGGTCAAGATAGGTTGCGCCAGCTGGCTTACCCTTCGGCGCCAAATAATCCATGGCGCCAAGAATCAAGGGCATGGTGCGTGGAATCGTCACGAATCCTTGCTTCTGCTTTCTGTGCCACAGCTTTGTTGGGTCGAGCTTAGGCCACAGTGTGGCGCGCAACTGAAGTCGTTGGGCTGCAATGTTTGTGTTTTTTGCATTCATATGTTTGAAGATTTTCTCGACCAAAGCATCCGGCGGTACGTTATCCAAATCAAAGATTTGGATTTTGATAACGCAACGCATTTGGCTTGCGATGAACTGACGATTCAGCCAAGCACCGCCGCGATTTTCATCAACTCAGCGGAGGAGTTGTCGCATCTGTTGCACTGTGCCGTCGATAACAGGCCTTAATCCAAGAGCTTACGACCGACAACAGGGTGCTCCACGGTGCTCGTGCGTTGTATCAGTGCTCCCGTGCTCCTGAGTGGCACGGGTGCTCACGAAATTGGCGAAAGCGACGGACCGTAAATATCTACTTCATATGATCGAATGTCTTCTGGGGGTTGGGCACTGTCCCCGGCTGTCAGTTAATTGTTATCCGTTAACAGGAAAAGCGTTCGATGCCAGAGCTCCCGCAACGGCGGTTGATTCTGTTTTACGGTCGGAACAGCCGCGTCGACCGTTTGGTAATTGGAGACTGCGTGATTGCCTCGGACCCAAAATCGAGTTCAGCCGCTGGTGTGCGATCGTTGAACTCCGAAAGCTTTCGCGAGCAGGTCGTTAAAGCGGAGAGAATTGCAACAAGTTCGCGATGGCGAGGGCGAGGGCGCCATCGCCGACACGCGAGGCGCCCGCACACAGGCGGGCAGGCAGTGTGCTCCCCAATCACTTCATTCGGTCGAATGTCTTAGGCTTCGCCACGTGACTCGTTAAATCGTTGCATCGTTACAACGAGAAGAGCAGAAAACGGTTGCATTACTTCATTCAGGCAGCAGCCGCGGGACTGATCTACGCCTAGGCGGATGCCGGGAGCAATCTTGCTACACGTCGCAGATCGTCGAGCAGGATCTCCATATCGCGCAAGGTGGTGCGATAGTTCAGCACGCAACCGCGGAGGGCGAAGCGATTGCCAAGCGTGGTACTGGAGAGATACGAGCTGCCATCTCGTTGCAGAGCGATCAGCAGTTGTTCGTTGAAGGCATCAATCGCTTGCGGCGATTTGCTGCGGAGCTGCGCCGGCAGATGACGAAAGCAAAAGATCGACAGCTCGACCGGTGCGACCATCTCGAAATCATCACTGGCCCCGACTAACGACTCGAAGTAGCGCGCACAGGCGAGATTGTTTTCGATCGCTTCGCCTAACGAGTCAAGGCCGACTCCTTTTAACAACATCCACACTTTCAGAGCCCGGAAACGCCGCGACAGTTCCGGCCCATAATCCCAAAATGCGAAGGCTTCATCCGCTTCCTCTTCGATAATGCGGGTGTATTCGGCCTCGTGAGCAAAAGCCGCCCGCGCCATCTCTGGCTCGCGATAAATGATGCAGCCGACGTCAACCGGTAAATAGAGCCATTTGTGAGGATCGAGCGCGACCGAATCCGCCTGTTCGATCCCGGCGAACAATTTACTCACTGATTTCGCGAGGACGGCTAAGGCGCCATAACTGCCATCAACATGCATCCAAAGTTGGTAGCGGTTCGCAACCTCTCGAATTTCCGCGAACGAATCGACCGCGCCCGTGTTCACGGTTCCAGCATTCGCGACGACGCAGAATGGAACATAGCCCGCTTCGATGTCGGCCGAGATTTTTGCAACGAGATCGTCCACCCGGATCTTGAAGTGCTCGTCCACGGCGACATCGCGCATACTTTCCCGTCCGATTCCCAAGAGCGCCGCTGCTTTAGCCACCGAATAATGCGTTTCGCTAGACGCGTAGATGCGCAGTCGGCCCGATGAATGATCTTTCGCCTGCCGCGCAGTGGCGATCGCGGCGAGATTGGCCATCGATCCTCCGCTAAGAAAGATTCCGCCGGCTTCAGGATCGAACCCGAGAATTTGCCGAATCCAATCGATCGTTAGGCGCTCGAGTTCCACCGGCGCGGGCGCGGAACGCCACGCGGTGAGATTCGCGTTCAAAGTCGAGACGAGCAGGTCGGCGAACGCCGCGAGCGGCGTCCCGGGCGATTGAACATAACCAAGCATGCGCGGATGCGCGTTCTGGCGGCTGAAGGGAATGATGGTTTCGCGAAAAACCTTTAGTAGGCCATCGAAATCGGTTCCTTTCGCTGGAAGCGTGGGGTCGAGCCGGTCGCGAATCTCGCGTGAAGACATGTGGCGATAGACTCTGCGATCGCGGAGATCACCGAGATAATCGGCCATGAGTTGGATGACGGAGTTGCCCCAGTCGCGGATCTCGTCGGCAGAAGGATCAAGCATCGCGGCCAGTATGCGTTGGTCCGCCGGTGTTGTCAGTATTCGCGCTGATGCTTGCGAAGAGAGGGATTTCAGCCGTCGCTTTCGTCAGACGCGAAAATAGCACGCGACCCGCCTCCGCGGCGCTTCGGCGTGGCAAGGGCGCGCGCGTTCCCCAAACAGAAACGTCTCGGCGAGGACGCCGAGAGTCCGAGCCGGACTGGCAGTTGCTACCCAGACAACGCGAGACGCGTCGTCATTTCATTCGGTCGAATGTCTTAGGCTTTCGCCGCGTGACTCGTTCCACCTTTGCTCTCGAGCTACGGCGCGACAGGTGAATCGTTACAACGGGAAAAGTTCATTTCATGCGGTCGAAAGTTTTCTGGAGCAATTGGAGATCAGTGGCATTGCCGGTCTTCTCACGAGAACTCTCAATCCATTTCTTTTCCAACGCGTTCTTGGTCGGACGATCACTCTGGTAGAAGACGCCGAAGACGCCGGGGAACGGGAGTTGCGCCAGTTTGTAGGCGGCGAGCTCGTCGGTCACGTCGTGCCGCAGTTCGTCATCGGGAGTGTTGTCCCATTTCTTTTCCTGGATCACTTCGAAGCTGCCGCCTTTCCGCGGGTTGCCTGGATCGAAGACGCCGGGATAAAATTCGACGCATTCACTCAAACATTCGATGGCGGAGAAACCCGGATGATCCATGGCGCGCTCGATCATCTGGATCATGTGATTGACCTGCGTGGCGTGCGTGCGCGCGATGAACGTGGCCCCAGCGCTGATGAGCTGTTTCATCGGATTGACCGGCTGATCGATCGCGCCGGTCGGGTCGGTTTTGCTCTTGAAACCGATGGGCGACGTCGGCGAGGTCTGCTTTTTGGTCAGGCCATAGACGAAGTTGTCCATGATGAAATAGGTCATGTTGATGTTCTTGCGCGCGCCGTGATTGAGATGGTTGCCGCCGATGGAGAAACCGTCGCCGTCGCCGCCAAAGAGGAAGACGTGCAGGTCGGGCCGGGCCAGGCTGATGCCGCTCGCGAGCGGGACGGCGCGGCCGTGAATGAAATGCGCGCCGTGGCCGTTGACGAAATAGGGAAAGCGCGATGAGCAACCGATGCCGGCGAGGGTGACGATCTTCTCGTGATCGAGCTGGCGTTTCTCGAGGACTTTGTAAAAGGAGGCCAAAACGGCAAAGTCACCGCAACCTGGGCACCAGGTTGGATGGTCCGCCGTGATCGCCTTTTTCGTTAGTTTCTCGCGTCCGGGCTCAGCGGTTGCGGTTGTGGATTCATTACTCATAAGAACTCAAATCGGTTTTGGCAGAGCACCCCGAAAGCTTTCGGGGCAACCGGGACACCAGGTCGGGTGATCGGCGGTGACGGCTTTCTTGGTGAGTTTCTCTCTTGGGGGAATCGCAGGCGACACGCCTGCCGCTACAGAAGCAGTTGGAGTGGTTGTTTCGCTCATATTGAAAATCTGTTCTCTGTCTTCTGACCTCTGTCCTCTGAACTTATCCCACTCCTTGGCTGATAGACTCGGCGCGGGCAAGATTGACATCTTGTTCGCCGTTTGAGCCAACCGGACGATTGGGTGAATAGCCCCTGGCTGAGACAAATTCGCCCGGGAAAACGCCTTGAAGAATTTCTCTCACACGGAAGGTGAGACCGTCGGTCTTGGTGACGCTCTGAACCTTTGGCTCGCAAAAACGCGCCCGCAGAATAGTCGCCAGTTGGCCAAAGCCGTAAACGCCCTGGTCGTTCATTTCGACCACGACGATGCGCTTGAATTTCGCGAAGATTTTCTCGAGGCCATTCGGCAACGGATGAACGTGGCGCAAATGGAGCGCGCCGATTTTTTCGCCGTGTTCGCGTGCCATTTTCGCGGCATCGTGGATCGGACCATAGGTTGATCCCCAGCCGACAAGAAGCGTGTCGCCATTCTGATCGCCGTAAACTTCGGGAACGGGAATTTCTTCGGCGAGCTTTTGCAATTTCTTGCGCCGCTTGGCCGTCATCGCCATGTGCAACTTCGGGCTGCCGGTCGGATGTCCCATCTCATCGTGCTCGAGACCGGTGACAAGCGGATATTTTCCGTCGAGCATTCGTGACCCGGGCGGCACATGTTGGGTGATGCGCTCGAGATCATACGGCTTGAACCCGCCCTCACGTGGTTTGAGATCCGGTTTCGGATCGACCATCAACTTAGCGAGATCGGGTTCATCGAAAGCTTCGATGCGCGTGGCCAGCGAGGTGTCGCTCAAAATGAAAACCGGCGTGCTGTATTTGCGCGCGATCCGCGCCGCTTCGATCGCGATGTAGAAACAATCTTCTACCGTCGATGCGGCGAGCACGACGCGCGGACTGTCACCGTGGCTCCCGAAGATCGCCTGATGCAAATCACTCTGCTCGACGTTGGTCGGCAGACCGGTGCTCGGTCCGCCGCGTTGAATATTACAAATGATGAGCGGGATTTCGGCCATCGACGCCCAGCCGATCGCTTCGGTTTTGAGCGAGATGCCCGGGCCGGCGCTTCCCGTGACCGCGAGATATCCTGAATAGGAAAAGCCAAGCGCCAACGACACCGCGCCGAGTTCATCCTCCGCCTGCACAAAAATGCCGCCGTATTTCGGGAACTCGCTCCGCAGGATTTCCATGATCGACGACCACGGCGTGATCGGATAACCGGCGCCGTAGCGCACTCCCCCGGCGATCAATCCGTAGGCGAGAGCCTGGTTCCCATCCATCGTGATCTGAGCGCGCCCGCCGGTTTTGGGGATGTGCTCAAATTGATATTGGTGCGTCAGCACCTTGCCGACGGGATAGGCGTAGCCCGCCTGGAATGCCATCATCGCGGTGTTGACGATGCTCTCGTCTTTCCCGGCGAATTTTTCCGTGATCACCTTTTTCAGCTTCTCGACATCGAGACTGAAAATTTTCGTGATCAGGCCGAGGACGAAAATATTTTTGCCTTTGTCCCTGGCCGTCCCGCCGAGCGCTTCAACCGTCAGTCCGGTGATGGGCACGCCGACGTAAACGAAACGTTTGTCATCGAGGTTGGGCTCAACGTTGTCGGAATCGTAGAGCAGCACCCCGCCCTCTTTCAGAAAGTCGATGTTGTCCTGGTAACTGTGCTGATAAAACGCGACGAGGAAGTCGGCCTCATCGCCCGACGATAGCACTTCTCCTGTGCCGATTCGGACTTGGAAAAGTGAGGGTCCACCGGAAATCGTAGACGGGATCGTCATGTAGGTCATGACGTCCTGGTCGCTGCGGCCCGCGAGTCGCGCGAGAAATGCGCCGGCGGTTTGAATTCCATCCTGCGAATTGCCCGCCAGACGAATGACCGCGTCCTGAATATTTTCCGGGCGCAAATCAGCACGCTCCGATGCCGGAGTGGCAGATGCCGGAGCGCCGTTCGGCGTCTCAGTTTTTCGCGCAACAGTGATTTCGGGATTTACGGAATCGCCCATGGGTAAACGTGACCGAAGAATGTCGGGCAACTTTCCCGTTTTTTCCAGAGCAAATCTTGGAGGGGCACGCGCTGTCGTGCCCCAAAAGTTCCAAGGCGAAAAGTTTTCGCGAGCAAGCGCTCAGCCGAGACAGACGCAGGTGTAGCCGCGGGCGTTGGCCGCGGAGATTGGAGGTCGGAATCAGAGATCAGGGTTCGCGGCAAGCTGCCGCGAACAACAGGCTGGCAGCCTGTGCTCCCCAGAGTTGTGCAATCGATTATATTGGGGGTGAATGAAAAGTTTTCTGAGCATTCTTATTCTTCTCCCGGCGATCTGCGCCGCGGCTGAGACTGCTGCTCCGGCATTCGACG
>WNFT01002408.1_pt1 | contig 21812 bp, 16 predicted proteins | sample 5400191 | NCBI WGS metagenome assembly WNFT01 (sample SAMN13153359, study PRJNA577476) | soil metagenome | isolation source: 80 cm saprolite under Madrone tree | place: USA:California | collected 2016-06-14 | reverse complement strand
TCCCCAGGGCACTATCAGAGCCACGGTGCTCATCGAGACCATCCTGGCAACCTTCGAGATGGATGAAATTCTCTACGAGTTGCGCGAGCACTCGTCCGGCTTGAACTGCGGACGCTGGGACTACATTTTCAGCGCCATCAAGAAGTTCCGCAACATTCCCGACTTTATCTACCCGGACCGTGCTCAAGTGACCATGACGCAGCACTTTATGCGCTCGTATACCCAGCTCACCATCAAAACCTGCCATCGCCGCAACATCCATGCCATCGGTGGCATGGCTGCGCAAATCCCCATCAAGAACGATCCGCGGGCGAACGAAGAGGCGCTCGCCCGTGTGCGTGCTGATAAAAAACGCGAGGCCACCGACGGCCACGACGGAACGTGGGTGGCCCATCCAGGCCTGGTCCCTATCGCGATGGAGGAATTTGATGCCGTGATGAAGACCCCCAACCAGATTTATAGGAAACGTGAAGACGTGCATGTCACGGCGGCGGACCTCCTGGCAATCCCTGAAGGACAGATTACCGAGGCCGGGCTGCGCAACAACATCAGCGTCAGCCTGCAATACCTCGAATCCTGGCTGCGCGGTATCGGCTGTGTTCCTATCTTTAACCTGATGGAAGATGCCGCCACCACAGAAATCGCCCGCTCACAAATCTGGCAATGGATACATCATCCCGGAGGTACCCTCTCGGATGGCCGAAAAGTGACCATTGAATTATACCGCCAGTTGACCGATGAAGAGCTAGCGAAGATCAAGGCTACTCTTGGCGAGCAGCAATTTGCAGCGGGCAAGTTTGCTCTGGCTCGTGAGTTGCTCGACAAGATCATCACCAACGACCAGTTCACCGAATTTCTCACCCTGCCTGCCTACCAATACATCGAGTAGGGGTGGGATACCCACTTTTACAGGTAGGTTTTTTGAGCACAGAGACATCGGAGACAACGGAGACAAGTGTCCCCAATGGAGACAATGGAGACAAGTGTCGTTCCACAAGGGCCGCCCTTGGGAGCAAAGAATGGTACAAAAAACAGCAGTATCTGCGGGCGCTATCATCCTGCGTGACATCGGCAATACACTCAAGATCGCACTCGCACAGCACAAAAACAGCACCAAAGTATGGGTGCTGCCCAAAGGCCACGTCGAACCAGGCGAGTCACTTGAACAGGCCGCCTTGCGCGAAATCCACGAAGAGGCTGGTCTGGCCGACGTCCAGCTGATCAACCATCTCGGCACAATACAGCGGCGATCGGTCAAGGACAACGGTGATGTAGTGGATAAAACCATCCATTACTACCTGGCATACGCATTGGGCAACGAGCAGCCGCAGGATCCATCCGACTCACGCTTCACCGAAGTCGGCTGGTTCTCAGCAGAACAGGCACTGGAAAGCACAAGGTGCTGAGCATGGCTGGGGCAAGCCCAGCCACTACTAGACCACGCAAAGGCTGTATGAGGTACCAACCTCGTGGCCGTCTCTAGTAGTGGCTGGGCTTGCCCCAGCCATGCAAAAAAATGAACCGCACCCCAGAGACAAGCTGAAGATGGAAGAACTGTCAGGGTATGATATACTAGTGGGTCAACCTGCAATTAGGTTGCTATAGTGATAAGGCTTGCTAGGCTCAATCGTCGCTTTTTCAATGGCCAGTTATTTGCCAGTTGACCCACTAGGTGAACAATGTATCTAGGCTAAATCTCTAGAGGTGTTAAGAGGGGAGAAAGATTGGCATGCCAGAGCGTGTAGCTGCCGTGGAACAAGAGGTAGCTGTTGTTGCAAGGGAGGTCATGACGAAACTCGACGAACACACGGCTTTGATCCGTGAGCAAGGTCGAGATATCCGTGAACTGAGCCGGGACATGCGTGAGGTCAAAGCCCGCTTAGCGGTGGTGGATACTCGGCTCAATGGCCTGGATACTCGGCTCAATGGCCTGGATGAGCGGTTGGACTTACTCAGAGAGGATATGCGAGGGACACACCAGCAGCTTGAGGCACAGGATAAAAAGCTCGATCAACTCTTGCTTTTACTTACGACGTTCACAACGAAGCCCAGGTAAGAAATCTGACTTAGGGGGTCGTAGTGTGGCTATCGTGCCAGAAAAGGTACATTTGTGCCCGACGGGTCATGGCTTGCCTGGCTGGGAGCCCGCGGGCTCCCAGCCAGGCAAGCCATGACTCCCCTCCAACCTACAACTCCCGACTCCTCGTCCTGATAATCCCCGTAATCCGCTCGACAAAATTCGCCAGTGGCATCGCCCCAAGATTCTCGTTCGTGCGCAGACGCACCGCCACGGCATTTTCCGCCATCTCTTTGTCGCCGACCACCAGCATATACGGAATCTTCTGCAACTGCGCATCACGCACCTTAGCGTTCATGCGCTCGCCACGTGCATCCACCTCGACGCGCACACCAGCTGCCTTGAGCGCATCCATCACGTTGTTGGCATACTCGATATGGCGATCAGCGATAGGAATAATCATCGCCTGCACCGGCGAGAGCCACACAGGGAACGCCCCCGCGAAATGTTCGATCAGCAGCGCCATGAAGCGCTCCGTCGAGCCTGTCACAGCACGATGGATCATCACCGGGCGGTGAGGCTGGCCATCCTCGCCGATGTACTCCAGCTCGAAGTTCTCCGGCTGGATGAAGTCGAGCTGGATCGTTGAACACTGCCAATCGCGACCCAACGCATCGCGCACCATAAAGTCCGTCTTTGGCCCATAGAATGCCGCCTCGCCGATGACCTCGCGGTACTCTATCCCCTTGTTCTTCACGGCATCACGCAATACGCTCTCGGCCTTATCCCAGGTCTCTGCATCGCCTGCATACACTTCCTGCTTCGCAGGATCGCGCAGCGACAGAGAAATCCAGTAGTCCGTCAACCCATACGTATTGAAGACCTCCAGCGTCAGGTCAATAGCGCGATTGAACTCTTCCTGGATCTGGTCGGAGCGCAGGAAGACGTGCGCATCATCCTGTGTGAGACTGCGTACACGCGCTAAGCCCGTTAGCGTTCCTGCGGGCTCATAGCGATAGAGAGTAGCAAACTCAGCATAGCGTATGGGTAACTCGCGATAGCTGTGCATCTGCGACTTATAAAGCAGGATATGATGTGGACAGTTCATCGGCTTGAGCACATAGGCGTCGTCCTCAGATGGCTCCTGCTCACCCTGCATCACGGGAAACATCGTATCGCGGTACTTGTACCAGTGCTTCGACGTTTTGTACAGGTGTACCTTGCCCAGGTGTGACGTCCACACGTGCTGGTAGCCATAGCGCTCCTGCGTCTCACGAACATAGCTCTCCATCTGGTGACGCAGCATCTCACCACGCGGCAAGAACAATGGGACGCCAGCCGGTACTTCGTCGCTGAGCACAAAGAGCTTGAGTTCCTTGCCCAGCTTGCGATGGTCGCGCTTCTGCGCCTCTTCCAGGCGCCACAGGTACTGGTCGAGTTCCTCTTGCGTGAACCAGGCTGTGCCGTACAGGCGCTGCAACATGGGTCGGTGTTCGTCGCCACGCCAATAGGCTCCCGCCACACGCATCAGCTTGAAGGGCCCGATCTGCCCCGTATTTTCGACGTGCGGACCCCGGCACAGGTCCAGGAAATTGTGCTGCTGGTAGATGCCGACTTCTTTATCCGGCAAGTTTTCGATGATCTCGACCTTGTAGACCTGGTCCTTGTCGCGGAAGTACTCCAGGGCCTTCTCGCGTGGCCAGCGATCGCGCAGGAAGGGGTACTTGCCCGCGACGATGCGCGCCATGCGCTGCTCGATGTCTGGCAGGTCCTCCGGTGTGAGCGAACGCGGCAACTCGAAATCGTAGTAAAAACCGTCCTCAATGGCCGGTCCAATGGCGAACCGAGCTTCAGGAAAGATCTCCTGCACGGCCTCAGCCATCACGTGCGCTGCCGAATGGCGCATACGTTGGATCGGCGTGTAGGCAACCGATTCTTCCAGTTCTGCTTCGACTGACATAGCAACATGCTCCTCTATTGCACAAGCAAACAAACAAAAAAGCCTTCTCATCCCTCTATGGGACGAAAAGGCAAACATAATTCGTGGTTCCACCCAGCTTCCGTGTCTCTCGCGGGTACCCATCAGCACAGCACAAAACGCTGCATCAGGTTCTCACGCACAGAGAACGCGCTTTAGCGACCGCTAACGTGGTCTGGACGTGTACTTTAAGGGTGACCACAAGACACGCAGTCCAGGGCACGCTGTACAGTACAGGCTAGCGAGTGGTATCGTCTTCTCGTCGATAGGAGCGCTTTCAGCCGCCGGCGCTTCCTCTCTGTCTACCTGCTAAGAAGGGACATGTCTCGCGTGTTCGCCGTATCTATTATCTGACTACAGAATATCATAGGCAGGGTAATATGTAAAGTGGCGGTGAGACATTTCCATCCGTCCCGCCATCACTAGAACAATTGCTGCGCGATGCGTTGCAGATGTTGCAAGGAAGCTTCAGGTCAAGCCGCTGAGGTAAGGATGGAGATGTCGGTATACTCTGCAAGGGTTTGTGGATGATGCATCGCGCGAGGAGGCGCGGCTCGTGCGATTGATCGGGAGCATGCAGTAACATCAACCCAATGTCTCGTCGAGGGTCTCTAACACAAACTGTCCAACCTCAGGCTCAGTTGACGCACGTGGCCCTGCAATGTTGAGCACGTGGATGTCGTACCTGCGGAGGAATTCTAGCAACATCCTGGCAGGGTAAGTATACCCTTTGTGTATATGCAGGTATGGCTTTCCATATTGCTCTGCGAAGTATTTGGTGAGATGTGAGCCTGCGGTGAGGTGTGGTGCTATCGAGAAGATGACCGTGCCGTCAGAGTCGCGAACATTCCATTCTGTGCGTTGAGCATAGTCCAACGACGGCGTTTCCTGTAACATATAGCGCTCGCTTATCTGGCCGTCTTCGGCCCGCCGACCATGTGGGCACCACCCACCATGTGGTATCCCATGCTGGATGGCCCAGTCCAATGCAGCACGATCTGCTCCTGTCTGGCCACCCGATACAATCCGTACATCCATTTGTAATTCACGAGGCATTGGAACACCCTGCTTGCCTTGCGTCGAATTTCTCGACGAGAATATTTTTGACCTCATTTATTATACCGTCGAGAAATTCTGCTGGCAATTGCCTTACTATACCACCTCCCCCCTCAGCGCGGAGACCCACGCCTCCGCCTTCCCAGTAGCAGACCAGCGCGAACTCGTCCCCAAATTAGTGGAGATCGTCGTCTCATATCCCAGCATAATGATATACGTTTCCTCAGCATACATCAGGCTAAACGCCTCGCACTCTAAACGCCCGATATAGAAAGGGTCCACTTGCTTGACCGAACTCAAGTCTTTGAGCGGTGCCGAGAAAAATACGCGCCTCTGGCCACGATTCTCTGCACAGACAAGTTCCTGCTCAAAGAGATAGAGCCGGCCCCGCGCCACTACTTCACCCTGTTTGTTCAGCAAGGTCATGAAAGTGAAACGTTGCGGCTGGCGTATCTGCACGTGCTCGGCCAACGCCTGCTCGACTTGTGCACGTTGCTGTGCAGTCATACCTTCCAGGTGCAGGCGAAGATAGCGCGTCTCGCCAAAGAGATGGCCTAACCCTTCTCTGCCTTTGCTAAAGTATAGATACTCTTCACCCTCATTGACGGCAAACCGTGCCTCTGACCAACGCATCTGCTGCGGGTCCTCCAATGGAAACTGCACCCGCACCTCGTCAGGCCCAATCCACACTCCGGCACGCATGTAGCCGTATTGCACCAGCAGTGCTGGCAAGAGGACAGCAAGCGCGACAATGGCCAGCAGGTAGGCAGCGACGACCAGTGGCCCCAGGTGAAATCCTGGCAGCAATGCCAACAAGCCAAAGACAATCAGCGCGACGGCGGAGACGATGGTGATGATGGTGACGCGACGGCTGTGCGAAACAAAATGATAGCGCATGGTGGCACTAGTGGTTATCATAAAGACTCCTTATCCGGTAGTGTTGCTTCTTATAAAGTCTACCTCAGATGATACACTATAGCAGAATACAGAATATTTCGCATGGCATGATATAATTGGAGAAAAGCAGTGCCTCTGAAGATCAGACAACTGAAAGCAGCTTTATCCAGGGCAGGTTTCTACTCTCGATCAGCTAAAGGGAGTCATACCATATGGAGACACCCAACATTTCCTACGATACGTGTTACCCTTTCCGGCAAAGACGGAAATGATGCACAACGATACCAGATTGAGGATGTTCAAGAAGCCTTACGAAAGGTAGGCAAAGACCTATGAACCCTAACCACTACTCTATGATCATCCAGTGGGACCCCAGAGATAACATCTACGTTGTGACTGTACCCGAACTTCCAGGATGCAGAACGCATGGCAAGACATATGCGGAAGCGATTAAGAACGCCCAGGAAGTCATCGAACTCTGGATAGAAGACGCGCAAAAAGCAGGCGAGCCAATCCCACCGCCAAGAGTCCTTGCCACAATCTAAAAAGAAGCGTCTCCATTGCTGCACCAGCAAGCTGGGCATGTAGAGGCACCCCTTGCGGGTGCCAGGCTGCACGCTCGGCTGCGCAAAAAATAGACCCCCCTGTAGAGCTGAACGACACCAGCGTATACTGCTGAAGTGTAACACACCGAGGAACATTTTGCATCATGATCGAACGTTATTCCCTGCCGGAAATGGCCGCCGTCTGGTCTGCCACGCATAAAACCGATACCTGGCTGCAGGTGGAACTGCTTGTCTGTGAGGCCTGGGCGCGTGAGGGAGTCATCCCACATGCAGCCCTTGAGAAGATTCGTCTTGCCCGCTACAACATGCAGCGTATGGGCGAGATCGAGCAAGAAACGCATCATGATGTGATCTCCTTCTTACGCTCGGTTCAGGAACAACTGGGACCCGAAAGTCGCTATATCCACCTGGGTCTCACCTCCTCGGATATACTCGACACCGGACTTGCACTACAACTCAAAGAAGCAGGAGCACTCCTGACCGACTCGTTGGCTGACCTGGTACAGGTTGTTGCACAAAAAGCGGTGGAACACAAGTACACGCTGATGGTGGGACGCACCCATGGCATACACGCTGAACCGATGACCTTCGGTCTGAAGCTGGCACTGTGGGTAGACGAACTGCGACGCAGCCAGCAACGCCTCGTCGCAGCACTCGAACAGGTAACTGTCGGCAAAATCTCCGGAGCCGTCGGCACACACGCGACTGTGCCGCCCCAGATCGAGGAGTTTGTGTGTGAACAAATCGGCCTGGGTGTGGCTCCTGTTTCCAGCCAGATCGTCCAGCGCGACCGTCATGCACACTTCATCACGACGCTGGCACTCATTGGCTGTTCTCTGGAGAAGATGGCACAGGAGATTCGCCATTTGCAGCGCACCGAGGTCGGCGAGGCCTTTGAGCCATTTGGCGCCGGTCAGCAAGGTTCATCGGCCATGCCTCACAAACGCAATCCCGAACTGTGCGAACGTGTCTGCGGCCTGGCTCGTGTGCTGCGTGGGTTTGCGCTGACGGCGATGGAGAATGTGGCCCTCTGGCACGAACGCGATATCAGCCACTCTTCGGCAGAACGGTTGATTATCCCTGATGCCTGTACGCTGCTCCACTATATGCTGCATATCTTCACCAATGTGATGACAGGCTTGCAAGTGGATACTGAACGTATGCGTGCCAATCTCGATATGACGGGTGGCCTGATCTTCTCGCAACGTATCCTGCTGGCTCTGATCGATAAGGGCGTGGGCAGGCAAGAGGCGTACAAGTTGGTGCAACGCAACGCGCAAAAGGTCTGGAGCATGGCGAGTAAAGGACCTGTTGCGGGGCCAGCGCTGCTTGAGGCGCTCAGCAAGGATGCAGAGGTCACGCAGTACCTATCCCCTGATGAACTGGTGGAGCTGATGAATACTGATTATTATGTCAAGTATATTGACACGGCGTTTGAGCGGTTGAAGCTATAAGGCGGGAGTGCAGGAAGCGAAGTCCCTTGCCGGGGGATCGGGGGTGTCCTCCGAAAACTCCCTTTTCCCCTACAGGATGGGCAGAAGTTTTATGAAAGGGGGACACACCCTCACATGGCAGATGAAGTACAGCAGCGCAAAGCTGAGCATGTCAGCGTAGCACTGGGACAGGATGTCTCAGCTCCGCAGCGTGCCAATTGGAATGATATACAATTCGTGCACCAGGCCTTACCAGAGGTGGATCTAGATGAAATAGACACCTCTGTCAACTTCCTGGGGCGCACACTGCGCTATCCCATCTTCATATCTTCGCTGACCGGGGGACATCCAGACGTTACCTCGATTAATCGCAACCTGGCACGCGCGGCAGAACACTATGGGTTGGCTCTGGGAGTCGGTAGTCAGCGAGCCGCCATTGTGAATCCTGCTGTTGCCTCCACGTATGCCGTGACACGCGATTATGCGCCCAATGCGTTTCTGATCGCCAATATTGGTGCGCCGCAACTGATTGTGCAGTCGCGTCATCCGGCCTTTACGCTGGAGCAAGTGCATTCTGCCATCGAGATGATTGGAGCCAATGCGCTGGCGGTGCATATGAACAGTCTGCAAGAGGCGGCTCAGCCCGAAGGGGATCGGCGGGCCGTGGGCGAGGCTGCGGCTTTGCGAGCACTCACCGGCCAGGTCGCTGTTCCGGTGATCGCGAAGGAGACCGGCGCTGGTGTCTGTCGCGAGCAGGCTCTCCTGTTACGTTCGTGTGGTGTTGCGGCCATCGACGTAGGCGGTGCAGGCGGGAGTAGTATGTCAGCGATGGAGGCGGCGCGCTCCCGCTCCCGTGGTGATGAGCGCACGATGAATATTGGTCTGCTCTACCGCGATTGGGGCATCGCGACGCCGATTGCTGTCGTGGAGGCCGGCGTGGCCGGACTTCCGCTGATTTCCACGGGTGGTGTACGCAGTGGGTTGGATATTGCACGAGCGCTTGCCCTGGGGGCGACGTTGGTTGGTATGGGTTTTCCTTTCCTGAAGGCCGCCAGTGAGAGCTACGAGGCGGTGTGCGAGTTGCTGGAGTCGGTGGTGGCGCAGATGAAGGTGGCGATGCAGTTGAGCGGCGCGGCCAATATTGCGCACATGCGCGAGGTCGATGTGGTGGTGACCGGGGAGACGCGCAACTGGCTGACGTTGCGCGGCTTCGAGGAGGAGTTGAAGGCGATGGCGCAGAGAAGATGGAGGAAAAGGTGAAAAGAACTCTTGACCCTGGTGGTCCTTCCTGCCCTATCCACACGAAATAGAGAGACTACCAGAAACTGATATGCTAATTTAATCATGATTGTGCGTCTATTGAGTGGTATCAAATCCCAATGATCACTGCATATTTGGCATACACAATCGGTTTGAGGAGACAACCCACAGTTATGCAAAGACTCAGTGATTAACAGAATTTGGGTAACTATTCAGGACTCCTCACCACACGTGCTCGATAAATCGGCACTCTACGGTGGTTCGCAAGAGTTTTTTGCTGCGGGCTTGGCAGCCTGCGGCTGCCAAGCCCGCAGCAAAAAATGACACGAGCCGCCGCAGGCGGCGAGGAATCAAACACCTGAGTAGTTACGAATTTGGTATGGCATATATTGGTAATTTTGATGTTGAAAGGGGGAAGAGCCCTATGCCCTTTTCATTCAGCACATTTGGAACACTTTTATCCGAGTTTCAGAAGTACCTCTCGGATCGCATTCCAAAGGCAGTCTACTACTCAATTGGACTGGTCTTCGTCGTCCTGGGAATCCTCGTCGGCTACATCATAGGTTGGAGTACCATCGAGAAGGACTGGAACCACACAGATGCCTTCTATAAGATTGTTCTCGGCATTACCGTGACAATCCTCTTCTTCATTATTGCCTACACATTAGGGAGTCTCCAGGGCACTGTCGAGCGCCTCTTCCAGGGAGAATGGCCATTAGGATTAGGGAAACGCAACATCTCCCTGCATCGAGATATCTGGGAAGAACGATACAAGGCCTGGAAATCCATGGAGAACCTGCATCACGCTATCAAAAATACCTACGATCAAGCCATCCAGTGGCGTGAGGTACGACCAGTTGTCGTCCAGACGAAACGTGCGCTCCCTCGCTACCACGTGATTGAGCATGTCGATGAAGACCTCGTCACCATCCCTGTTGATAGCGTACCTGCTGGTGCCCTCCAGGATCCTGACGATGCAAAAAAGTTAATGATCCAACGCCCACTGGGCGTGGCAACGATAGTCACATCTTCAGACCTGGTATCCCTTCCCTGCGACATGAGCGATATGATGGTGGTCCCCGTCACCTTGTTGGCAGAGGCCATCCCCGCAGGACTCTTGCCAGGTGATACAGTGAGTATCTATGCCCACAGTTATGAAACACGTCTACAGCATAGCTTGAATGATGCTGTGATCATTGACATCGAACCAGTAAGCCGCGTGGCTTCCGATAGTAAGAAGTTAGATCTGGTTCACCTGACCCTCGCCCTGCCTGCTCAGCAAATTAACGAGTTCATCACCCTTTCAAATGACTCTACGGACAAGCGCTTGTGCGCTGTGCGTTGTCCGGCAAAAATCCCCTCTTCTGGGAAATCTAAAGCAAAGTCGTCAATGACATGCATCGATATTCCCGAGCACATTAAGAACAGATTGGATGCTGAAGAGCAAAAGGGCAAGGCAAAGATCCACCTCATTTGTCGTGATGGGCAATGGGAGAAGTCAGAAAATACTTTAAACTGGCAGACTGTCGATCCAAGCGAGAAATTGCGCGTGGCATTTCACTGCTCGATCGTGGTTGAGGGCGAAGTACCAAAACTGAGTGTACCTGAGAAGTTTGCCAACGAGCTCATACAGGACAACGTTGAGAAGCTTGATATAGCTGCTGACGACGTCCCGCTGGGTTGGGGATACTGGGAAGCTAAGAAGGTCACCCATGCCTACGAGCCGAAATCAGATGACACATCGCAAATCAGTGACCTCAGAGATCGGGTACCCGCCGGACGCTACCCAATAGCCGGGTTTGTCATGTCAAAGGAAGGCCTCTTGGATGAGTATAACCCAGAGAGCTATTTTGGCCTCCCTGGCTTACTATGCGAAATAGAACCGTCGCAACAATCTGTCACATTTCTTATAGGGTTCGATGAAAATCGAATCACTGAAGACATGTCCTTGTGCGAAATCCTCCTCTACAAGAATCGACAAAGAGACATTGAGCAGCTGAAGAAAGAGAGGATAAACACCAACCGAGAACTAATGGCCCACATTAGCTCAGAAAAAGCGAACAAATACCGCACCAACATGGCCAAAGCTCTTGTGCTCCTGGAACTCTTCCGTCATCCTGTGAACATTTTATACGTGCAGGACCCTCAACTGGAGGCATGGCGCGATGAGATCAATGAGCTGAAAAAGACGCTCATAGGAATTCTCAAACGCATCTTGGACGAAACAGAATACAAACTGTCTCAGAGCCACAAATGGTTCCACTTGTATTATCCCTCCAGTGAGGCCGCGATCGCTCCTACTGGCATCGGTAATGTAATACATGCCGTCGATTCCTACTGCCAAAATGTCTATGGATTGGATACCGCGCTCATACTGCCCCGCCTCCAAACCTTGATGAGCCCCGATATTCGCAAGCAATTAAGTACTGCACATGACCAGCTCGCACTAATCGAATGGCTGCTGCTAGCGATCATCACCATTTGCAGCATCGGAACAATCCTCGCCCTATCTACTGGCCATGTTCTTCTTGCCGCCATCCTGTGGCTGCTCATCCTGCCAGCATCCTGGTATATTCTCCAGCGTGCAGCACTCGCGGCTGCACTGGACTATGCCACGACCTTGCGCCTGGTCTATGATCGTGAGCGCGGCAAAGTAATCAGTATGTTGGGTCTTTCACGCCCATCATCAATGGATCAAAGCCAGGAAAAGTCGCTCTGGAGACAGGTTGAGCAGTGGTTGGAGTATGGAGAACCGCCCGGTAAATACACCCTAAACTTGGGAGGTAGTAGCAATGAAACAAAAGAATAGGCCTGCAAATCATCTATCTAGAATCTTCACCTGGCGCTCAGCTTCCTTCTGGGCCTGGTTAGCTGTCTCAGCTATCCTGGTTATCCCTGCCTATCTCTCCATTCACTTCAATATGGGCTGGCCGACTCCTATTAATGCGCTTAGATCTCTCATCAGAGGAGAACCTCAATCATCAACCACATTCTCTGCTAAACACCCTCTTCAATATTTCACTGTCCTCACACAAAACGACATAGATGTCCACTCACCATCTCATGCTCATGATGCAGAAGAGCGGAAGCTTCTTGGTCGAATCACCCTGCGTGACTACCAAACTGGAGACGAGATACATCTCGAGGAACTTGGACCTCAACTCGCACCCGGAGTGCAGTATCAGGTGCAGGATATTGATGTCCCAGACTCCCTTGGCTGGTTGAGACCTGGTGATACAGCCAGCTTTGTCCTCATCGAAACATCCTGCCTATCTAACACTCGCCCTGCACCTTCAAGCACCCCGACTTCCTCGTCGACGACGTCTACCTGCTTGCCCATACAGACAACAAGAACAAATTCCCCCAACCTTCTGAATGCTGTGATCTTAGAGAATGGGACCATGGAGAAGGATGGACTGATGTCGTTTTTGGTCGCTATCCCAACTACTGGCGGAAATCAAGACGCACTTTCTCTACTTGATCGTGATCCGGAAAATGTCATTGCCTACCTGATGGTAAAGGTGCAGTTGTGATTCGTCAAAGGGGTTTGGCTCTGACACAGTTGTAGTGAATGCCGCTTGCTTGTTTAGCACTTCTTCACTACTTCCGCGGATCAAACTCCGCAGGAGACTAATGACATTTGCGCTAATGGTGGCATGGTTAGCAGTCCCGCCTGCCAACAGAGAAACATGGCGTGATCCTGGCTCTGGGGCCTCACACCACACTCGAACTCTTTGATGCCCCTCAAGTGGCCTTTGTTGACCGTATGGAAGTAGGCAGGCCCTACACCTTCTCCGCTTCTGCCAGCCGCTCCAACAGGGCGGAGAGCGGCTCATCCAGCAAGAGCACCTTGGGTTCGACCGCCAAGGCACGCGCCAGGGCAATACGCTGCTGCTGACCGCCGGAGAGTTGATGCGGGTAGTTGCGGCCCTTCTCGCTCAGCCCGACCAGTTCGAGTAATTCGGCACAGCGTCGCGTGATCACGTCCCTGGGCAGCCGCTTGATCGTCATGCCAAAGGCGATGTTTTGTTCGGCGGTCATATGGGGGAAGAGCGCGTAGGATTGGAAGACCATGCCCATCGGGCGTTTGCTCGCCGGGCGATTGGTAATGTCGTCGCCATCCAGCAAAATATTTCCCTCGTTGGGAGACTCAAAACCGGCCACCATGCGCAAAATGGTGGTTTTGCCGCATCCGCTTGGGCCGAGCAAGGTCAGAAATTCGCCGCGCTCGACGGATAGACTGATATGATCGACGGCAGTGACCTGGCCGAAGTATTTGGTGATGCCTTCTAGTTCAAGAAACGTCACGGGATGCTCTTTACTACTTTGCTGCTGCAATTTCAATTTGCTCTCCTCTCCTCGGGCCACCAGCCCCACGCCGTACGAAGAAGATAATGCCGAGGACGCAGATCAGCGTGAATATGAAACTGAGTATCGCCAGCGAAGCTGCTTCATGCGGTTCGTCCTGCCCGATCATATCTAGATAAATCGGGAAGGTAAAGATGCCGAAGAGGCTGGCAAGCGTAAATTCACCCATCACCGTAGAGAATGTCAACAGAGCCGCGCTAATCACCCCGGGCCAGATGTTGGGCAGAATCACCGTCAGGAACGTTCGCCACCAGCCACTACCCAGACTGTATGCCGCCTCGGTCAACACAGCTGTGTTGATCGCACGCAGACTGTTATCGATAGGGCGATAGACAAACGGTAACGCGATAATCACATAACTGCAAACCAGCAGAGGCGATGTATTGACGATGTTGAACGGGGGATTGCTTAGCAATGGCACCAACCCCAAAGAGAGCACATTCACCAACGTGTTGCTGCTCCCGTAGACCTCGACCAGCCCCAAAGAGAGCACAATCGCTGGTACCGCGAAGGGCACCAGCGAGAGAAAGTCCATCAAAGGACGTGCTCGTGGTAGACGCAGTTGGCACCCAGTACACTGTCGGTGTGACCAGCACGACGGCGAGAATCGTCGAGGCGAATGCCAGTCCAAGCGAAATCAGCAGCGTTGCCGAGAAGTTGGGATCGCTCAATATCTGCTGGTACGTAGAAAACCCTATACCATTAGCTCCGGAGAGGCCAAAGGCCAACGTTGCTCCCAGAGGCACGATGAGATAGAGAACGACGAGAACGAGGAAGAGCTTATCCAGCCCGAAACCACGGCGGGCCGGCACACTCTTCCCTTGAGACGGTTGGAAGACCCTGGATACTGTGGCCATATCACCTTCTCTCACTTTCCTTGCCAAACGTTGACGCGACGCAGCATAGCAGTATAGAATGTGAGCGCCACCAGCAGCACGACGATCATCCCAACGGCCAGCGCGTTGCCCAGGCCGGTGTCAATATCGACGTTGCCTGCCACCACGAAACCGATCTGGATAGGCACCAGATTGATGTTTCCTTGTGCAAGCGCAAATGCGGTGGCATAGGCTCCAAATGCATTGGCAAATAGTAACATCGCCGCTGCAATCAGTGAGGGCAGCAAAATAGGTAGGGCCACGCGCCACCAGTAGGTAAAGCTCGATGCTCCCAGGTTAGTAGCCGCTTCTCGCCACTCTGGACGTAGGGCACTCAGCGCGGGAACGGTGACCAGGATCATGAGCGGGAGTTGGAAATAAGTGTAGACGAGCACCAGCCCCCAGAAGGTGTAGACACTGAAGCCAAGGCCATACAGGCTGATATGCAACCAATCGTGAAGAGCCACCGTCACAAAGCCGGTCACGCCTAACGTCGCGACAAAGGCAAAGGCGAGCGGAACACCCGAAAAGTTCGCGGCAATGCTGGAGAAGCCGATCAGAAAATTGCGCAACCAGCCTGTGCGCAGGTTATAGACTCCTAAAGCTGCTAGAAATCCGAAGACCGCTCCTAGCAATGCCGTTATAAGAGAAATGGAAATACTCGTCTGGAAGGCGTGTAAATTGCTCGCATGCGAGAACATGCGCTGGTAGTTGTTTACTGTTGCCACGCCTGTATTTCTATCCGTAAAACTACCTTCAATGATGACGACAGCAGGCAAAAGTTCAAAGAGCAAGCAGAATAATAAAAAGGGCACCAACCCCAGCCAGCTCATAATAATATAGCTCCAACTCCTGCTGGGGAGTCGCCTGATCCTGGCTCTGGTAGGAGATTTGCTGCCGGTTGTGCTGGTAGCTACATCCGTCACTCCCTTTGCGACCTGTGGTTGCATTGACCCCCTCCTAAACTCTCAGGGCGAGTACAAGGGATCGCCCTATAGGCCTCAAGATAAGGTTAGCCGAAATGGGCTTCGTCGCCCCTGGAGTGTATGGGCTTGACGCCTAAGGGCGACCGCACGGGATCGCCCTCACTATCACTGTCCGGCTACCTGTGGGCCCCAGTTTTGCGTCACGACGGCAGAGGCAGTCGCCAACTGTGCAGGGGTTGGGGACTTGATATTGGCGTACTCCGAGGCTGAGGGCAATTTGGCGGCCAGGTCGGCCGGCACTTTGCCCGCGCTCACCAGCGCCTGGTAGCGTGCCGGGTGTGCATAGCCTTTCAGATAGAACAGCTGCCCTTCGTCGGAGAAGATGTACTCCATCCACAAGCGTGCTGCGTAGGGATGCGGCGCGGTTTTGTTGATAATGGAGACATAGGGGCCGATCACTGATCCATCAGAGGGAATGGCAATGTGCAGGTGAGGCTTGCCTGCGAGCAGATCGCGATCGTCCAGGCCCACGTAGTCCCACATGATGGCAATCGCGACCTCGCCTTTGCCCATGTTGGCAAGGCTCGAGCGAGCCTGGGTGAAGTTGCCCGCCTTCCTCAGCTTGGCAAAGAAGTCGATACCAGGCTGAATGTTGTCCAGGCTGCCGCCATTCGCCAGCGCCGCCGAGTAGACGGCTTGAAAAGCATTATTTGACTGACGAGGATCACCGTCGATGCCTACCATATTCTTGTAGGCGGGATTGAACAGGTCCTGGAAAGAGGTTGGTGGCTGCTTCACCAGGTCAGTATTGGTGATGAGTGACTGCGCACCATAATACTCGGTACACCAGTTGCCACTTGGATCTTTGAGGTTGTCTGGAATGTCAGCCCACTTCGAATGGATATACGGAGCGACCAATCCCTGCTGCACAGCCACAGGACCGAACTTGAAGCCTACATCGCCGATGTCGCCATGCGGATGGTGGATCGAGTTCTTGAAGACTTCCAGTTCCTGCGCGGAAGTATATTGCGCCTCAGCCTGAGAGGAAATGGGAATGCCATAGTGCATGGTATACCCGTTCAAGATGTCCTTGTAGTCGGCCCACTCTGGCGGAATAGCAACCGCCTGCAACAGGCCCTCTTGCTTTGCCTTGCTTATGAGCGTCTGCATGTCGATTGGGCCTACCGGAATAGAAGCAAGTGTCGTGCTTGTCGTAGTACTACTACCGCCTCCGCAAGCCTCTAAGAAGGCACTGAGTGCAGCCCCAGAAAGGCCGAGCGCGCCTGCGCGCTTGAGAAAACTACGACGACTGTATGGAGCGAAGATGTTGTCAAATAGTCGTGGCTCTTGACTGTCCATATAAGGAATTCCTCCCTATGCCTGAATGAATAGAACAACTAAAAACAACGCACTACACGTTATATCAGTCCAATCTGGCTGAGCTGCACTTCGACTTCTAGCCAACTTGCCTCCTCTGGTCTATCCTGGTGCTCTTTCTTCACGACCTTGCGCAGGGGGAGCACGAATTGTTTGCTGGCTCCATCCAGATGAAACTCGCGGATTTCCTTGCTTGAGGACACTTTCACGAGCGCAGGCAGGTTTTCCGATTGGCCTTCCGCCGTCACGCGATGCAGCCAGACCCTCAGTTCCTGGGCCTTGGTTCCAGGCAAGTGGAATTTGGCAGAGCACAGGGTGGGAAATTCGGGGATGACACCGCTGGCAGCCTGGTACACACGTTCTCCGTCAGTATAGCCTAGCCTCACGCTGGCTTGTGTTGCCGCTCGGCCAGTGTCGATCACTGTAAATGTGCCAGCATCTTCCTTTGCTGAAGCTTGCTCTATCTCGGTATCACTATTCCCCTTTGGAACACGTCCTGCCAGAGAAATAGCCCGTACAGGAACAGGATGCCCACAGAGACCAGGTAGATCCCACCTGCTTCCACTGGGTGGGTCAACCATGGCAACATGAACCCCGGCACATGATCTCCCTTCCTGCGGCTGGCAAGGAGCAGCAGGACCGGAAGTACTCCTTCCGTCACGGGTATCGTGACGACTCCTAGAAAACTCAATACCTGGGAAAATGAGTCCAACTTGTTGGCTAAAAGCCACTCAAACACCAGAAAACTGACGAGCAGTGGGCTGAGGGAGAGCCAGGAACGAGCAACGTTTGTTTGCACCAATTCTTTCAGGCGCAAGTGCCGCATCCACTTTTTCATGCTTTGATCTGTATCGTACTTGTGAGCAGCCGCCTCCCCAGGACTGTCCAGAGCCTGCCAGATCGCTTTGGTCGCCTGTCGCCTGCGTCTGGCGGCAAAATGGACCTGGTACAACGTCCGGCCTTGCTCCCTAGTTTCCAACAAGACCCCTTGCTCCACCAACTGGTTCAAAACGGTTTGCGTCTCTTGTTCCGTTTGAGCCAGGAAGTGCGCCACTTCCCCCACGCTCGCCTGCTGGCGGCCTGCAAGCCAGCCGACGACCGTCATGTGAAGAGTCTCAGCAGCGTCAGCCATCTCCAGGAAGTCGAATCCTAACGTATCCCATTTCCCTTCGTATCTCACCCGCATGGTCGTGGCAAGCTGTACGCGGACGAAATCGGCGCTGGCGCTCAAGGTTTTTAATGTCAGTTGCATGGTAGTGGGTGGAAGTTTTGGGATCAACGCTGCTCGCAGCGTTGCCACGTTCCAGGTCTCAGGCACCTCCACGTAAAAGCGGCGCGTGTCGTCTTCTCGCTGGAGATCCAGGCGAAATTGCGGGTAAGATTCTTTCAGTCCTAGATACGTCAGGGTCAGGCTGACCGCAGCTTTCCCGCGCGTGGTAAGTATGAGCTTCCCTTGTCGTCGTCCGAGCGCCAGTATATGCCGAGACTCACTGGGAAGCCATTCCCACACGAGAGAGGAGAGCCACTGGCTATAACTGATGTAAGCTATGCCCATGGCGAGAATCACCAGAATGGGTCCAAAAACGTTCACCTCAGGTCCGACCTGCTTAGCCAGCGGTGTGAGCACCGTGCCTGAGAAACCGGTCAAGGTTACTGGAGCAATCGCCCCATTGACTGCCACGACCCACAGGATGTAGAGGATCATCGCGCTCGCCTGCGCTGCGATACACCCCCAGGTCAGGGACCGTCCACTTGGATCGCGCTGCAGAACGGTGCTGGCACAACGGTACACCGACAAGTGGGCAAAGTAGGCGCTAAACACCACGCCGAAGATCAAGTCCAGCAGCGCCGGTTCGAAAGGGTACCCGTTGAGAAACGGGATATGCACGTACAGCAAGTTCTCCATGCGCAGGTGTCCTAGAGCAAGTACCGAGAGGATCAGGATTAAACCCAGGTTGATAGCACCTATGACCAGGACACTGGTTAGGGTGGCACTCGAGCTCTTTCGCCGAGCAAAATAGATGCCAAACGGGAGAAGTGCTCCCGCCCATACTTCAGCTCGTATTGAGGTAACCTCGGTCAGGGTGAGCGAGAATGCGAGAGTGTAGACGAAAAGGCCCATCAAGCAGATAGAGACCAGCATAGCAGCCACTATAATCGGACCGGGTCTTCCCAGGTAGTCAGCGACCAGTCTCCCCAGGTAACTTCCCTGGTAACGGACCGTGCCAGTGCGGGTCACGGCTTCCGCCATCGCAGCGATGGCGAGTACTTTGATCACGCCCATCACTAACAGGACGACCACTCCTGGCAGTGGACCCACTCCGGCCAGGGCAATAGGCAAAGCGAGGATATATACGCCAACTGTGTCAGCAATGGTGAGGGCATACGCAGTCCAAAACGGAGGGAGGTTCTCTAGCCACCCGCCAAGCCGGTTCCAGCGCCAGCGCACCCACTCAAGTAGATCGACCTTCCTGGTATAGATCGTGTCAAGCGACTGCTGGTACTGGCGCGCGAAGGCTTGTTGTACTCCTTCGGTGTCCAGCCCTAACGCCTCTTTGATGTGAGGAACGTCCTGCTGAGTAAAGCGGTACTTCTGTCCTAACAGGTGAGCCAGGCCGGCTCGCAGAGTCAAATTTGGCGGTATCAGGGATTGCCAGTGCGGGGCATAGCGTTCCAGGTCGCGAATCGTGGGACGCACAGGCGGCCCGCTGCCCTGGGCAAGCGCCTCAAAGAAAGCCAGGTCCTGCTCTTGAGCAGTCTCTTCGGTCAGGTAGCGGTCGACTACCCTGCGTGCCTGCATCATGAGATAGGCGGTCCGGTTCTCAATTTGAAACAGGAGCAAGCGCGCTCGCTTCGCTGAAAGACCCTCCAAAATCTCGGATGGTGTAAGCAGTTCATCATCGGTTGACATGGCTCAACATCCTTTTTAGTAGGGACCAGATTTATCGCGTCCTCGGGACCAGATTTATCGCGTCCTCGGGACCAGATTTATCGCGTTCGCTTCTGCATCGTTTTTGATCACCGCACCTCAGCAGGATTCACGATCTGGGCCGCGATCTCGCGCACCCCCCGGCTGTACTGGTGGTCGGGGTAGACAAGGCTAAAAAGGCCAGCGCTGCCTAGTTCGATCATTTCTTCCGAGACTGCTAATATGCCAGCTACAGGGGCATCATAGGTCGTTTGGACCTGTTGCCGGAGGCTGACGAAGTCCAGTTTGGGGAGCACCTTGTTGACAACTAGCAGCAGCCGCTTCAATTTGAGCTTGCGGGCGACTTCGACGGTCACTGCCGTGCCCTGGAAGTCTTGCTGGTCGGGTCGCAAGATGAGGACCACGATGTCGGAAATGATAATGGAGAGGAGCGTCTCCTCATTCAGACCTGGATGCGTGTCGATGAAGAGGTAATCGAGTTGGAGTGTCTTTATTAACGTACGAAAGCCATCGATGAGCAGGTTGACCTCATAGCCTTCACGCAATACGCGCGTAATCTCTCCCGCCTTGATGCTGGAAGGGACGACGTAGAGCGCGCCTCCAGGTGTCGCTACAGGGCCAAGCTTTGCCGTCACATCGTGTGCTGCCTGCTCAATACGGCAACGCCCGTGTAGGTAGTCGTTGAGGGTCAGGCCAATAGTGTGTACATCCATCCCAAAGAGGACATGCAGCCCGGGTGATTGGATATCGGCATCAAGAATAGCAACGTGTTTCCCCAGTTGGACGAAACTGCTCGCCAGATTGGCCGTCAGGTTGGATTTGCCTGTCCCACCTCGATACGAGTGAACTGAAACGATCGTAGACATTATGACATCTACCCCTTTCTGTTGTTGGCTTGATGTATCCCAGCTCCTTCGGGGGCAAGGGCCTGACAGACGCGCTGATACTCCTGTTCCAAACGGGTGACCAACCCCCTCGCGCCTTCGAGCGTCCCGTTCTTGCCGATGGACTCCAATTCGGCACTCAGAGCCGCCATCGTGCGTGCTCCCAGATTGTGACTGCTGCCTTTGAGGTTATGCGCTGCCCGTCGAAGCTGCTCGGGCTGCCACGCGGCCACGGCCTGGTGCATGGTCTCCAACAATGATGGCGTCTCGAACTGGAATGCCGCGGCCAGTTCCTGCACGATATCCGGCTCCCCTTCCCCTTGCAACTGCCGCAGTTCGGAGAGCACTGTCGGGTCGAGGGCGCGACTAAGTGCGGCTGACTCCTCCGTAGGATACCTGTCCCCCAGACAGGTATCCCGATTGATCGCGTCTTGCAGGGGTGGGGGAGCAACCTTCACTGCCTTGAGAGGAGCCGTTGGACGCCCATGTGCCTGTACCCACAGTCCTGCCCGTTCCAGGGTCTGCTGTAATACCTGAAACTGGATCGGCTTGGTGAGGTAGTCATCCATGCCGGCGGCCAGACATTCCTCGCGGTCGCCCTGCATGGCGTTGGCCGTCATGGCGACAATGCGTGGGCGCAGTTCGGCAGGCGAGCCCTGATGAATGGCACGGCAGGCTTCCAGGCCGTCCATTTCAGGCATCTGCACATCCATCAAAATCACATCGTAGCGCTGCCGCTGCAAGGCTTCCAGGACTTCCAGGCCATTGGCAGCGACGTCGGCCCGGTAGCCCATGCGCTCGAGGAGCCGCAACGCCAGCTTCTGATTGACTGTGTTGTCTTCGGCCAGCAGCAGATGCAGGGGCAAGCGCTGCCCCAGGCTGGCATCAAACTGCGTGTGTGACGCCTCTGCCTGTGAGTGCCCAGGTCGTCCCTGCTCCTGGGCAAAGAGGGTGAGCAGCACATTGTAGAGTTGCGAAGGCTTGATCGGCTTGTGCAGGAAGGCTGCGAACGCGACGCCTTGTGGGTTCACCTCGCGTCGGCCCACAGACGTGAGCATAACCAGCGGCAACGCTTGTGAGGAGCGTAGGCCGCGGATCTGTTCGGCGAGCATCAGGCCATCCAGGTCGGGCATCTGCATATCCAGAATGGCCACATCGAAAGCAAGGCCGGCCTGTACCTGCGCCAGAGCTTCCCGCCCGGAAGCGTAGACGTAGGGGAGCATGCCCCAGGATTGGGTCTGCAAGG
>WNFT01004362.1_pt1 | contig 21813 bp, 17 predicted proteins | sample 5400191 | NCBI WGS metagenome assembly WNFT01 (sample SAMN13153359, study PRJNA577476) | soil metagenome | isolation source: 80 cm saprolite under Madrone tree | place: USA:California | collected 2016-06-14 | reverse complement strand
CGCAGCCAGAAAACGACGCTGAAGTGGGAACGAATGCGCCGTTTGATTGACTGCTGGCTGCCGCCGTCGACTATCCATCACCCTTATCCTTTGCGACGACTTGGCGTCATCACCTAAGGCAGGAGCCGGATGCGTTAGCAGCGCTCGTCCGGATCTGTGGAGGGGGTGATTAGTAATAGTCATTCCTACTCCGACTCGAGATCTAATTGGGTTCGGAATTAACTTCCTTTGTTCGCTACCGCCCGAGGTTAATCTCGACCCGGTGCGGTCGTCGTGTCGGCCTCTAACAAAGTTTGTGCCAAGCCTGGATCGGGTTCTAGCAGTCATCGGCAATCAAAGCTTCGTTAGTTAAGAAGATCGCGGGGGCACAGCTTGTGCAAACGCGCGTGTGTTGGAGGGCTGTTTGTCTTATGAAAACTAAAAGATATCTTCCAGTGAATCTGGCGGGTCTGGCGCTTATTGCGGTGCTTTGGCAGGCTGAAGCGCGGGCGCACACAGCAAGGCAACAGGAGCGGAAGCGTGATGTTAAGGCTCATGCGGGAGGTCACCGAAAAACAGGAAGGCGTGTGGTCAAACGGCAACACTCGCACTTGCGGTCACGCGCGCGAACGCGCCAAAGAGCACTCGTTTATGAGCCCTTCATTGCCGCGGCGGCGCGAAAATATGAAGTCGACCCGCGCGTGTTGTGGACGATCGCTTATCTTGAGACGCGCTTTAGGGCTGATCAGGTATCGCCAAAGGGCGCAAGGGGGCTGATGCAGTTTGTCCCGTCAACGGCGAAGCGATTTAACCTTACGAATCCGTACGATGCGCGTCAGTCCATCGACGCGGCGGCTCGCTATGTTTCTGAGTTGACGAAACAGTTCAATGGCCGGCTCGATCTGGTCCTTGCCGGGTACAACTCAGGGGAAACCGCCATTGATTGTTTTTTGAGTGGGCGCACGGTAAGCACCCACAGGGGGAAGCTTATCAATCCTCGCGGGATCAAAACAGGTGGTGTGCCGCCTTACACGGAAACGCAAAGATACGTCCGGCGCGGAGTCCTGGTTTTCTCTCGCGTAACATCCGCCGCAGTTTTTCCCCCTGAGCTGCTTGCTCTGACCAGAATGCTTCAGTCACCGGCGATAGCGATTTCACGGGAGGAGCAAGTGGCGGTCGATAGGGAATTGGTTGATCTTGGCGGCACGCCGGCGACGATTCTTTTTTCGACCAAAGCTGCTGTTAATACCACTCTTGGGCAGACGGTGAGTGCACAGCCGGCAGTTTCTTCTTTCGATATGGTCTTCTTTGACGTTCACTCCGGCGCGCGTTATCTGGTCAAGTCTGGTCAAATCGTCAAACCCCTTGAGCGCATGAGGGACGAACCAGGAGAAACGTTTTCAGAAAATGGCGTTGGTTACAGGGCCGTTTCCAAGTCTGTCTATCTTGGTTCGCGCGAGGACTAGATTCTCGGAAGGTATCAAACGAGTTTATTTATTTGGATGATCGGGCGCCGCGTTCGCAATGCGGAGGTCGTGGGTTCGAGTCCCATCTGCTCCACCATAAGGCAAGGTGCACCAAAGATTTAGCGCGAAGTATTCATTAGATGAGTTTTTCCAAATGACCAATCCGTGGCCAAATTTTTCGGCTTCAAGGCATCTCTACTGATCTTTTGCCACACAGCAATAGACCTCCGCGCGAACGCGGAGGTCGACCGACCAAAAAACTCACGTTGAGGAAGTGCGCATTAAGGTTCTTCATGCCGACTATGCTTGAAGTTGAGCCAGAAGTTGCTTCCAAGATTCAGGCGCGAGCGCGAAAACGCGGCGTTTCGGTAGATGTGTATTTGCGGGAGCTAATTGACCAGAAAGGCACTGAGTCCGAAGGCAGCAACGGACTCAGTTCGCAAGAGTAAATTCGCTTGTTGCGAGACTGGGCGTCGAGCCACAGTACCAACACGCCGCTTCTTTCTGACGATGCAATAAGTCGCGAGAGCATCTACGGAGAGCGCGGTTAGCGTTCTTTTGGGAAGTAAGAAATGCTGGAGGCACTGTGGACTTCGTTAGAGCGCTGTATCACCAAGTCTCTCCTTTTATATATAGGAAGCTGACAAACTGAGACTGATCTGTTGGTGAACTGCACAGCGGAACTCCTACACGTAGTGAATCGGGCACCGAACTCGCAATGCGGAGGTCAGGGGTTCGAATCAGGTATCTTTCCTAAAGGGCCTGCTTCGATCCAGTCCTAGCGGATGCCTCATCAAAATCGGGGAGGTGTCGTAAGAGGAAACTGAATACCTGCGGGTCGATCTATTTCATTGGGGAAATGCGAAAAATACCTTGCATAATGCTGAGGAGGTGCGGCCGTATGTTCGTTACGTGACTGACTCTCAGCGTGTGTGAAAAGCGTGTAGTCCACTTTGGCACTTAAAGCTTTTTCTCTTTCGGGTTGCCGACGCATTACGTGCGCAGTTATGATCCGCGATTGAACCAAGACTCTCCGGTAATAGATAGCGATGGTAAGGGATGGGAAAGAATGTAAAAACCCTTGATTCTCTTCGGTAGCTGCAACTTTCGAAAAGGCAAATACTTAGCGTTTTGCCGGTTGTCTAATTCGCAACGCAGAGCTCGTGGGTTCGAATCCCATCTGCTCCACCAGAAAGCTTATCAAATCAGTCAGTTGCTGGAGGTCACATCAATTCTAAGGGGTTTGGCCGATAACCAGGACCGCAACCATTGTCTTGATTAATGTTTTCAAAGCCGATGATCCATACGAGCAGCTGCCGCGCTGCTGACCTCCGCGTGAGTGCGGGGGTGGCCTATCGCGAATCATTTTTGAGACGACAAATCGCGAGTTTGAAGACTGCATATGAGCCAGCGTCCTTCCTACAATGCTTGAAGTCAAGCCAGAATTAGCTTCCAGAATTCAGGCCCGAGCGCGAGAACGCGGCAGTTCGGTAGCTGCATATCTGCTGGAATTAATCGAACAGAAAACAGCTCAGCCCTAAACCATAAACCGGCTAATTCGCAAGAGCGAGTTCGATTATTGCGAGAGTGGGCGTCAGGTCACAATGCCAGCACGCCACTTCTTTCTGCCGATGTAATTGGTCGCGAAAGCATTTACGGAAGGCGTGGCTAGTGTCTTTTCAGTTGGAGACTAACTTAAAGGAGATCTGTGTCGCAAGCCGCTGGCGTAAGTCCGGTGTGAGCGCCAGCTTCTTATGTTAGACTTTGCGAGATTGCTAAATGCACGCCATTAAACACGCAGTTGTGCCGTTGCTTTCTATGGCTGTCGTTCTCCCGACGCTGGCAATTTCTTCACCGTCCCCGACAATCGCCGGCAACGAGTCAGTAAGCGTGTGGCTCACCGACTTGTCCAGCGGCGTCAGACTGGTGCAACAATCAAATCTGTCCTTCGCCCCAGACAGTAATTCCAACCCACTAACGGTCACTGTCGACGAGAATGCACAGTTTCAAGAAATAGAGGGTTTCGGCGCGTCCTTTACCGATTCCTCAGCCTGGCTCGTCTATAACAAGTTGAACTCGACCCAGAGAACCGACCTCATGACTAACTTATTCAGTCCGACGAACGGAATCGGACTCAGCCTGTTACGGCAACCATTGGGCGCCTCTGATTTTTCCACCATCGGAAACTACTCGTATGACGATGTGCCAGCGGGACAAACTGATCCAAATCTTACCAGCTTCTCGATCGATCACGACCTTACTTATATCGTTCCCGTGCTTAAGCAGGCGATTCAACTGAATCCGGCAGTGAAGATCATCGGCACGCCGTGGAGTCCGCCAGGTTGGATGAAAACGACAGGGTCTATGATCGGCGGCAATCTTAAGATCGAGGACTACCCTCATCTCGCCAGCTATTTTGTGAAGTATATTCAGGCTTATCAGGCTCAGGGCGTACCGGTGAACTACATCACAGTTCAAAACGAGCCGTTATACATTCCTCCCGGCTATCCGGGGATGGGTATGGCCGCGACCGAGCAAGCCAGCTTTATCAAGAATTACCTTGGACCGGCTCTAGCCGCCAGTAACATCAAAACCAAGATCCTCGCTTACGATCATAACTGGGACGCAACCAGCTACCCCGAAACGGTGTTGTTGGATCCTGCCGCGGCCCAATATATCTCGGGCATCGCCTGGCACTGGTATGGCGGCGCAGTGAACGCGCAAACCGTTCTCCATAATGAATACGCAAACAAAGATGCCTTTATTACTGAGGCTTCGGGTGGCTCATGGCAGGGAGGCGATGCAAATGGGTTTCGCGCTGTGTTGGACACCCTGGTTATCAACGGTAGCCGAAACTGGGCCAAGGGCGTTGTGCTGTGGAATATGGCGCTGGATACCAACAATGGTCCAACCAATGGCGGCTGCGGAACCTGTCGCGGAGTGGTTACAATCGATCAAAGCTCAGGGAACGTAACGTACAACGTTGACTATTACGCGCTGGGCCATGCAAGCAAGTTTCTCCAGACTGGTGCACATCGAATCGGCTCCAACACGTTTGGCTCGAACATCGAAGACGTAGCGTTTAAGAATCCTGATGGCTCAAAAGTGCTGATTGCTTATAACGCCGGCAGCTCGCAAAGCACGTTTAAAGTTCGGTGGGGAAATGAGTCGTTCAGCTACACGTTGAACGCCGGCGCCGCAGCAACATTTAGCTGGTCCGGTTCGCCGGCGCGGACCGCACAACTACTATCGCGCAACGGTTGGGTCGCCACCGCTTCAGCCAGCGGCTCTGGGTTGGTGCCTGCCAACGCGCTCGATGGGAACGCTCTTACCCGCTGGAGCACGGGCCAGCCACAAACGAGCGGGCAATGGTTTCAGGTGGATCTTGGATCTGCCCGCCCGTTCAGCCGGATCGTAATGGATTCCGCCGCTGGAGAATTTCCGCGCGGATATGAGGTCTATGTTTCGAACGACGGCACGAATTGGGGCAAACCGATTGTCATCGGCGCTGGAACCGCTCAGTCCATTGCCCTGAACTTTCCGTCTCAGGTTGCGCGCTACATCAGGCTAGTGCAAACGGGCAACGCCGCCAATTGGTGGTCGCTGATTGAATTCAATGTGTACGCTGGTGGCCCTATGGGTCTGTTGCCCAGAGGAACCTGGACAGCGACGGCCTCGGTCAGCAACTCTGGAGAACCGCCGAGCAACGCACTCGACGGAGACAGCAAAACGCGCTGGAGCACCGGACAGCCGCAAAGGAATGGTCAGTGGTTCCAGGTGGATCTAGGTTCCGCGCAGACCTTTCATCAGATTGAGATGGACTCAAGCGTCAGTGCCGGAGACTATGCACATGGCTACCAAGTCTACGTATCAAACGATGGTACGAACTGGGGTGCTTCGATCTCTGTTGGAAACGGAAGTTCTCAGACCGTTAGTGTCGTCTTTGCAAATCAGACGGCCCGTTATATCAGGGTGGTCCAGACAGGAAGCTCCGGCCAATGGTGGACACTCCATGAATTCAACGTTCTAACTGACTCAGGGTCACCAATCCAATCAAGCGCGCCCACTCTTGTGACCGAATCAGATTCGAATCGAGCCATTGCGCTTCATTCTGTCCTGTTCATGCCGGGACCCTTCTCGCCAACAACTACGCAAAACTTTGGTCCTGATCACCGCACCCGAGTGATGCTCTTTGCTGAGAATCTCGATCTATTACAAGGCGAAGACTTTTCAGTCGTGACAGTCCAGGCGGTGGACGCCCAAAACACACCGTACCTGCTTTCCGTCGAATACGTGGGCAAAGTGCCAGGTTTCAATTGGCTCTCGAGTGTGATTGTCAGATTGCCGGACACTCAGTCGTTTAGCGGTGACTTCTCAATCGGCGTCAGCTTACACGGTGCAAACAGTAACGGAGCTGTGCTTTCGATTAAAGCTCCCTGAAAAGACCCTTACATCACCGATTCGCTTTACGCGACCGTGCCTTCGAGTGCCGAACGCTTCAGAACAGTCTGATTACATCTTTCGACGTTAACCTGACATTACCCGCCAGACGGTCTGCGATACTTTTCACAACGCCTCGCCCCTGGCTAACTTGCGTAGTCCATCTTTCTGGCTCAGCATGAAACTATGAAACGTACGCGTTGCTGAGGGCAGAAATCGTCCCAGCGAAACCATCTTCACCGAGCGACGCAGCATGTGCCCGGAGATGCGCAACTGAGCCAGCCTCCCAGCCTTCACCTCCTCAAGTACTGCCCAGGGAGGCAACAATGTGATGCCCCAACCATGCTCAGTCATCAGCTTAATGAAGTAGGTGTCATTGGATTCGAGAGCCAGTGTCGGACGAATGCCGACGCTGTCGAAGAACTGATCGGTTGCGCGCCGTATGGAAGAGCCTCGTTCGAAGAGCACCAGTCGCTCACGCTCGATCTCTTTAACCGTCGCCGCGCGTTTTTTTGCCAACCGGTGCTGCCGACCCACAATCAGCACCAGTTCATCTTCAACCAGCTCCTCTACCTTTAGCGCCGGAGAGTAAACCGGCCAGGATGCGAAACCGATGTCTGCAGCGCCATCCAGGATTCCGGCAATCGTCTGCTCAGTGCTGACGGTCGTGCGAAACGACAATTCGATTCGCGGATGCGCGCGCATAAAAGACTCAAAGAAGGGCGCAAACAGATAGACCAGCGCCTGGGTTGCCGCCGCCACTCGGACCGAACCCGCTGCCGAGTGCTCGTGTCCGGACACGCGCTCCCGCAACGCTTCGGCCTCATCAAGGATCCGTTGCGCATGTTCAAGGGCCATTCGACCCGATTCCGACAACCTCACACCACGTTTCGCGCGAATGAACAAAGGCTCGCCTAATTCCGTTTCCAGGGCTTTGATCTGGTGACTGACGGCGGATTGAGTCAGATTCAGCTGCTGACCCGCCCGCGTAAAGTTCAAGTTTCTGCCACCACGCGAAAAGTTCGCAGTTGCCAAAGCTCCATAACCGCTCTCCTTGCAACGACAATGTTCAGACATGAGTACGTTTAATGACCCTTATTAAAACAATGAGTTGGATATATGGCAACGTGCTTCGTAGACTTTGCATACAACCAGTGGCGACAACACCGGCAACGGCTTTATGGCGAGCGCTCCACAAACACACTCGAACTTACCCCACTCACACGAAATAGATCATAGGGACAAGGCTTTATATGGATATGAAAAACAGATCGGAAAATACAAGACATTATTTACTGGCCAGTGATTTTGATCAGACTTTGAGCTTCAACGATTCGGGAATTGTTCTCAGTGAACTCCTAGGTAACTCGAAGTTTGGTGAAAAGGTCGCGGGCCTGTCGAACATAAACCTCGTACAGCAGGGAGGCGAACTGGCTTACTTGCTGTTGCACGACCCGGAATATCGTTGTGTCCGCAAAGAGCACCTGATCGAGGTGGGTAAACGGATCCGCCTCAAGCAGAACATTCAGGAATTGTCGCGGTCCCTCGAGAAGGGCTTTGACGACTACCACTTCTCTTTCTATGTCGTTTCGGCCGCGCCGGAAGAAGTGATCCAAGCGGCGCTCGAAGGCCTCATCCCCCCGGATCACATTTTCGGGACGCAGTTCCGCTACCACCAGTCCACTGGCGAGATAGATTCGATCGTCCGGGTTCCTGCCGGCTACGGAAAAGTTGCGGTGATTGATGAGTTGCATTCAAACCTGCAGGTGAGTTACGACCGCATCGTCTATGTCGGCGACGGCAGCTCAGACGTTCACGTGATGTTACACGTCAACCGACAGGAGGGCTTCACGGTCGCCGTTTCTGAGGCCAAGCATATCGCTCAGATCGCCAAGCGAACTGTGCTCAGCGACGACGCGCTGAGCGCGTTGGTTCCAGTTCTGGAAGACATCGTGGGCTGGGACTCAGGGCGCATTCGATCGCTCTTCGAATCACAAGGCTTTTTGATTCAGGAGTGGGACAAGGTGCGAACGGATTGGCTGACCATCAGCGGCATACCCGATCGTGCTGACTCAGCCTTAAGGTTAGTGGAGGCCGCTAATGCTTAACGGTCTCGGGTGGATGGCGACGGCGCTCTTCGCCGCTTCCTATTTCTCTAAGACGTCCAGAGCCATGCGTCGTCTCCAAGCGTCGGCCGCTTTTTTGTGGGTCCCGTACGGCATCTGGATGAATGCCCTCCCGATAATTGTGGCCAACGTGATCGTGGCTGCGTTGGCCGTATACTCCGACTGGAAGCAAGCGCGGTTTTCGAGCGCCGAGCATGTTACTGAGTGACGCCGCTCGTCGGAGCGCATTCAACTGAAGTACGCGAATTCGGGACAACCTAAGAATGAAGTCTTGATCAAACTACAGGCTATCGTGGCTCAACCGCAACGATCGTTGAGTGTCGGATTATTGCTCGTTCGCCCAGATAGCTTGTTTGGCGGCAGCACCAGCGTCGACCACGCTCTGAAATCTTCAACACGTGCCGCTATATCCTCTGGTCAGAACTTCTAAGATGCTTTGTTGTCCCTTACAGACATTAACGATTCCTGGCTAATCTTAGGATTAGTAGCCATCTCCCTCTGAAACTACTTTGCCCTGGAACGAGCGATATAGGAATGTAAAATAGGCAATCGCGAGGACGATACCAACTACCCACCAAATCAGACCAACACTCAAGCTGTAAGCTCCGGTCTTAGCGTTATAGATAGTGAGACTGTAGGAAGGATTGGTCGTTGCAGGCAGAAGATAGGGATACATCGCGAAGGCTGCGCCGCCCAACATTCCGACTATGTAAGTCGTTGAAGAGAGAAACGCCGCCAGCTCTCGTCCCTTCCTAAGAAAAAACTGCATAGCGGCAAGCGATCCCGCGACGACGAGAGGGACGATCCAGCCCCACGGTCGCAAACGAAAATTGTCAGTTACTTGCGGACGCACATAGAGCGTGGCGACAAGGCTCAAGACCGTTAGCAACACAAGCGCGAACCAGCCGAGAGTTGCGACGCGTCGGGCACGCGCGTTGAGATCACCTTCGGTCTTCAATGCTATGTAGTGAGCACCGTGGACAGTCAAGGTGCCCATCGCCAGCACGCCAGTCAAGACCGTATACCAATCAAGGATGCCGGGATTGGTTCCGACTCGGAAGTTCGTCCAAAGAGCTTCAAAGAAATATCCGTCTGCATTCAGCGGAACTCCTCGAACAACATTACCGATCGCTGCGCCGAAGAAGATCGCGAGAAGTAAACTTGAAATTGAAAACACAAAGTCGAAGAAGGACCACCATAACGGATCGCTAACATGTGATCTCAACTCGATGCCAACGCCGCGCAACATCAATAACCACAACACCATCATTAACGGTAAGTAAAACCCGCTAAAACTGGATGCGTAAAGCAATGGAAATGCGAAGAAGAGCGCTCCCCCAGCAGCTAATAGCCAAACTTCATTGCCGTCCCAGACCGGGCCAATCGCCCGCAGAACTAAACGGCGTTCATCGTGATTTCTCGCGACGAACAAATTAATAATTCCCGCGCCGAGATCGAATCCGTCCAGCACTACGTACGCTGTCAGCATCAACGCGACAAGGATGAACCACAGTGTTTCCATAGTCTCTTCCTCAGCTACGCGGCGTGGGCCAAATCTGCGTCCCCGGGGCTTGCTTCCTTGCTCAAGAAGTCCGGGCCGTGGCCTACTTCGCGCCAGATCAAAATTATGAAGAGAATGCTAAGCACGGTGTACATGCCCATAAACCCAAGCAACGTGAATAGTCCGTTGCCGGCCGATACGTTTGCTGAAAAGCCTTCTGACGTTCGCATCAAGCCGTAAACCAGCCATGGTTGCCGACCTACCTCCGCCGTTATCCATCCAGCCGTGTTGGCTATGTACGGAAACGGAAAGCTCAGCATCACAATCCATAGCATCCAGCGCGCATTGAAGAGCTTCTTCCTCCAAAGCATTAGCACCGCAGCGACCATGATTAGAATGAAGATCGTCCCTAACCCAACCATTATGTGATAGCTGTAATAGAGGAGTGGGATGTTGTCGGGCCATTGCTCGCGCGGAAACTCATTAAGACCTTTCACTTCTGCTTCCCAGCGACGGTGCGTGAGAAAACTGAGCGCCTTCGGAACATAGATCGGATTGTCGAGCTTTTGGTTGGCGGTATCAGGTTGGCCGACCAGAACGATTGATGCTCCCGACTCAGTTTGAAATAGACCTTCCATCGCCGCGAGCGTGACTGGCTGATTGTCGGTCACAAGCTTGCCTTGTCGATCGCCGGTTGGAAACAACTGAAGTAGTGAAGCGATCGCAGCGACGATCACGCCTACCCTTAGAAATAGACGGCCGTACTCCTCTTGTTTTCGAGACAGTACATAGTACGCGCCGGTCGCCGCCATAGCGAACGAGCCCGTGATAACGGCGCCGCCCATGTTATGGAGGTACTGCCAGAGTGCCCATTCATTGAACAACAGAGACCAGAAGCTATTGAGATGAGCGGTGCCGTCGGCAGCGATTTCGTAGCCCACGGGATGCTGCATCCAGGCATCCGTAACGATGATGAAAAAGCCAGATATCCATGAGCCGGCGAAGACCATGAAGGCGGCCAACCAATGTACTCTCTGCCCAAACCGTTTTTCGCCGAACAGGAATAAGCCGAGAAATGAAGATTCCAGAAAGAAGGCGAAGACTCCTTCCATCGCAAGTGCCGTGGCTATCACTCCACCTGAGTAGTGAGAAAATCTCGCCCAATTGGTTCCAAACTGGAACTCCATGGGAATTCCCGTTATGACGCCAAAGAGAAAGTTGATTGCAAATATCTTGGCCCAGAAACGTGCGGTCTTGTTGTATCGCTCATCTCCTTTCCAGAGCGCGAGCGACTTGAAGATGACGATCAGCGGAGCCAGCCCCATCGTCAACTGCGGAAAAAGATAGTGATAAGTAATCGTGAACGCAAAGTGCAACCGATGGATTACCAGTGCGCTGTCCATTATGCGTGTCCTCTAGACCTCTATGTGCATTTTCGCCGCTTTTCCTTTTGCGTCAAAACTAAATGCTGACGGTTACCATCTGCTCCATTAACTGACCTGCCCGCTTTCCCGTCTCTAGAGCTTGGAACCGAAAGCTTACTTCCAAATAGATGTGTTGGTATAGATCTGTTTCGCGAATGAAGTCAGGGCGTAGACAGAATCTAAACATTCGCACAGCCATGCGCCGGTTCACCCGATTAACAATTGGTTTCAGCAAGAAGTGGGAAAACCTAAAGGCTGCGCTCGCGCGGTATTTCGCTTACGACCGGGACTCATTCAACAGTTTCTCGCTTCCCTGGATCACGAACTTAACCTCGGCGCCTGGCAGCCCCATGCCAGGCTGACCGCCGCCCACGCTGACGCGGTATTCACCTGGCGCGACAACGCGATCCCCGGATTCGTCGACAAAGCTCAAATCACGAGGGCCAAGCGTGAAATGCACACGTCTGGTCTGACTCGCAGTCAACTGCACACGAATGAATCCGCGCAGCGCGCGTATCGGAGTTCCAGATACTTGGGGAAAGCTAAGATAAAGTTCGACGACTTCGTCTCCGTCGCGGTCGCTCGTGTTTCGCACGTCTACATCCACATCGAGCAGGTCACCCGCGGCCAGTTTCGTCGAAGAGAGTTTCAAGCCGCGGTACTCGAATTTCGAAAAGCTGAGTCCAAATCCGAACGACCAGAGTGGTTGTCCGGTAAAGTAACGGTACGTGCGGCCCTTCATCGAGTACTCCTCGAAAGGCGGTAGCTGGTCCACTCCCTTATAGAAGGTCACGGGCAATCGTCCCGTGGGGTTGTTCTTGCCGTCGAGCGTCTCGGCTATAGCGGTCCCTCCCTCTTCACCCGGGTACCACGCCTCTACGATTGCGTTCGCGTTCTTCGCCGCCCAATTGACCGATAGAGCGCTGCCGCTCATCAACACGACTATCAACGGCTTTCCAGTTGTCTTCACCGCCTCGATCAGCGCCTCCTCTTCGGGCGGGAGATCGATGCTGGTGCGGTCGCCGCCCTTGAAGCCGGGAACCTGAACGTCCATCTCTTCGCCTTCGAGGTCTGAAGTGATGCCGGCCACCGCAATCGTCACGTCGGCCTGCTTCGCCGCGGCTACGGCCTCGGCCAGCGGGTTGCCTCCAGTGGCCGACCAGACCAACTTGGCGACGGCACCGCCTCCACCCTGGAAATACTCGAGCTTCAGAGCGTAACGATGGCTCTTCTCCAGGGTAACTGAAGCTCTTCGCGTCACCGGCGCGTGCATGGTCCAATCCTGGACCACCAGCTTTCCAGCCAGCCACAATCGGAACCCGTCGCAGGAGCGGGGCTGCCGGTGAACTCGAAATTGACTTCCGGGTCGATTCGCACGTGTACCGGCAGCCCCTTTAGGTCAATGCCGCTGAAGTACTCGCCTTTTAGCCCGTGCTCTCCGTCCTCGGTTGTGAGCGCCTCGCTGGGCACTGGATTTCCTGTCCGAAGAAAACGCGTCCCTGGAGCGAACGCAACCTGGGCCGCTCCAAACTCCTTCTGTAGTCCCTCGAGCGCTGACACCGGGCGCGACGGCGTCCCGTTGTAGTTGTCTTCCAGGACTCGGATCGAGTCGGCCAATGGACCAACGACGGCGATCTTCTTACCAGGCTTCAGTGGAAGAATCCCGTCGTTCTTGAGCAGCACCATCGTTTCTCTCGCCACCTTCAGAGCTAACTTCCGGTGCGCCTCGGAGTCGTTCTCGGAGAAGGGAATTCGGGCGTACGCCACCATCTCCGGCGGGTCGAACAATCCCAGCTCGAATCGCGCGCGGAAGAGGCGCTTCAACGCAACGTCGAGATCCTTCTCAGTCAAGAGCCCCCTGCTTGACTGCGTTAAGATACTTCGAGAAGTTGTTGCCTTTGTCCTCGCATTCGAGGTCCGTCCCTTTCTTCAGAGAGACCGCGGCGGCTTCCTCCATTGCCTTGGTGAAGTGATGGCCCCGCTGAATGTCCGCGACGGCGTCACAGTCAGATACGACATAGCCCTTAAAACCCCAGGCGCCGCGAAGCTGGTCCTCGAGGAGAAACGTGCTGGCGCAGGCCGGCTCGCCATTGATGCTGTTGTAGGCGCACATCACCGAGCGCGCCTTGGCTTCCACAACCGTCTCGCGAAAGGCGGGGAGATACGTGTCCTCCATATCGTGCTTCGAGGCTTTGGCGTCGAACACGTGACGAAGGGGCTCGGGGCCGCTATGCACTGCGTGGTGCTTCGGAGTCGAAACCGCCTTGAGGTATTTTGGGTCGTCGCCTTGCAGACCTTTGACAAACGACGCGCCCATAACTGCGGTCAAGAATGGATCGTCGCCGTAAGTCTCCTGCCCGCGTCCCCACCTGGGATCTCTGAAGATGTTGATATTGGGTGACCAGAACGTCAGGCCGTGCATGATCTCGCCTCCATGCCCCGTCCGTATCGCCTCGTGGAACTTGGCGCGAGCTTCGGTCCCGATCACGCCGGCCATTTCACGAATTAACGGTGCATCCCAGCTTGCCGCGAGTCCGATCGGCTCTGGGAATACGGTTGCGTTTCCCGCGAAGGCAACTCCGTGAAGGGCCTCGCTCCACCAGTTGTAAGCCGGCACACCCAACCTGGGGATGGCGCTCGCCTGATGGACCAACTGAGACGCTTTCTCTTCCAGTGTCATCCGCGAAACCAGATCGTCTACTCTTTGATCTATCGGCAGGGAAGGGTTCAAGTAAACTGGCCGGCCGCTATCTTGCACGCCATCTTGCACGGCCTGGCTCACGGGCAGAAAACTCATAACGGCTAAGAGAGCCGCTGCGTAGATAAGGCGCTTGACAATATGTTTCATTTACTGATTATCTGCGGGTGTACCATAAATTTTTTGTTACCGAAGATCGGAACATCGGCAGTATCCCATGAATGATATTGTCAGGTTAAGGGGCGGAAGATGTAATTGGAATGTTCATGGGGCATATCCGCCGATGCGCATCTGGGTCTCGCTCTACCATTGTCATCGCTTCCCCGCCGAAATCATCAGTCATTGTCACGAACATCGAAAAACGCGAGCGGTGTTTAACGCTTTAGCGAGCTCGTTTCAGTATCCGGAACGACGGTCGACAATGTCATGCCCCGGATTGCGCACTCGGACTTTGCGTCTACGCCTGAGCATGCGTCTCAGATGAAAGAAGGAGTCTTCTCATGAATCGTCGCTCATTTCTGCATCGAGCGTTTTGTGGTGCAGTCGTTGGTCTAGGTACCGCGAGCTTTGGCCTTCACGCCTTAAGCTCTGTAAGGAGAAGGCTCTCGAAAATTGGGTTGCAACTCTACACTGTGAGAAGAGAGTTGGAAAAGGATTTCGCCGGCACACTCGGGAAAGTTGCGGCTTTAGGTTTGGTTGAAGTTGAGTTTGCCGGTTATTTCAACCACACGCCGCGGGAGATCAAGAGTATTCTCGCTGACTATCAACTTTCCTCGCCTTCCGCTCACATCTCAACCGCCGCGCTGCGCGGCAATTTGCGGGAGGAGATAGAGGCAGCCCAGGCAATCGAGCACCAGTACCTTGTTTGTGGCTATCTGCCCGCCGAAGAACGCCGGTCACTTGACGATTACCAGAAACTGGTCGAACACTTGAACGGTGCCGCTGAGCGACTGAAAAAAGTCGGAATTCAATTCGCCTATCACAATCATGATTTCGAGTTCCTGCCCATGGAGGGCAAACTTCCTTACGACCTGATATTGGCCGGGACAGATCCGCAGTTGGTGAAGATGGAGTTGGATTTGTATTGGATTACAAAGGCCGGACAAGATGCTCTGAAGTATTTCTCAGCCTACCCGGGGCGCTTTCCGCTCGTTCACCTGAAAGACATGGACGCCACGCCCAAACATTTCTTCACCGAAGTGGGACGGGGCATGATTGTTTTCAAGAAGATTCTTCCAGTGGCCCAGAAGGCGGGTGTCAAGCACTACTTCGTTGAGCAAGACGAAACTCCGGCCTCGCCATTTTCGAGCATCAAGCTCAGTATGGAATATTTGAAACGGCTTGAATTTTAATCCCTATGAAAAACAGCATCCTTCAGGCTATGGGAGTGGTCGTTGTCATCACCTTCTTGATTGTCTCAACGGCTACTCACTCCGCTCCCGCGCAGAAGCCTTTGGGTCTGTTCGAGGGCCAGAGCGATGTGGGAAAGGTTAATCAAACAGGCTCTGGTGTTTATGATGACGATAAAGAGGAATACACCGTCGCCGGCTCTGGCACGAATATGTGGGGGGACCATGACGAGTTTCATTTCGTCTGGAAGCGCATGAGGGGAAATTTCATCCTCATGGCGCGCACTGCATTCATAGAGAAGGGCGTAGAAGCACATCGGAAGATCGGCTGGATCATTCGTCCGAGCCTTGACACAGATTCTCCCCAGGTCAGTGCGGTCGTGCACGGTGACGGCCTCACTTCTCTTCAGTTCAGACGAACCAAGGGAACTGGAACTGAAGAGATCAAATCCAATGTCACTGCACCGGATGTAGTTCAACTGGAGAGGAAAGGCAGGAGATATGTGATGGCGGTCGCACGCTTTGGTGAGCCGTTTGTCACCGAGCAGGTCTCTGACATCTTGCTGGGCGACGAGGTGTATGTCGGGTTGTTCGTCTGCTCGCATAACAACAATGTGATTGAGAAGGCCGCTTTCCGAGACGTGAGAATCACCATACCTGCTGAAGATAATTTTGTTCCGTACAGAGATTACATCGGAAGTAATCTGGAGATTCTTGATGTTCAGAGCGGACACAGAAAAGTTATCTACAGCGTACGCGACTCTTTGCAGGCGCCCAATTGGACCAGAGACGGCAAAGCCTTAATCTACAACCGCAACGGTCGCTTATATCGTTTTGACCTGGCCCGGAACTTACCGGTTGCGATAGATACCGGCTTTGCCGTTAACAATAACAACGATCACGTGTTGTCTTTCGATGGCAAAATGATAGGCATCAGCAATCACAGCAAGGAAGATGACAACAAATCTATTATCTATGTCCTTCCTGCCGCGGGAGGCACGCCCCGGAGAATCACTGCGAAAGGTCCTTCATACCTGCACGGTTGGTCACCGGATGGTAGGTCTTTGATCTATACAGGGGAAAGAAACGGCGAATTCGACATCTACAAAATGTCCATCCGTGGAGGCGATGAGACGCGGCTCACTACCGCTCAGGGGTTAGACGACGGCTCGGAATATAGTCCTGATGGGAAGTACATTTACTTTAACTCAATGCGCACCGGTACGATGCAAATCTGGCGGATGAAGCCGGACGGAAGCAACCAGCAACAAATCACAAATGACGATTACAATAATTGGTTCCCGCACGTCTCTCCCAATGGTCAATGGATTTGCTTCTTGAGCTTCTCCAGGGATGTAACCCCCGGCGATCACCCGTTTTACAAGCGCGTCTACCTTTGGCTCATGCCTGTTGGAGGCGGCCAGCCCAAAGTTGTCGCTTATGTATATGGGGGACAGGGAACAATCAACGTGCCTTCCTGGTCGCCGGACAGTAAAAGAGTGGCTTTCGTCAGTAGTACGAATTGATTGGTTTCGCCAGGCGCTGAAGGGCAGCATTCGGCAACAAGTTGACTGTGAACAGAAATAAAGCACAGGTCACAATCCTTCTTGGACTACTCCTCTCAGTCCTCGCCTGCGGCTCCCGACTAAGTCAAACCAAGGGTTGGGGCCAGTCTTCCCTTCTTGATGAGATGATCGATGTAGGTGGCTACCGACTCCACATCAACTGCTCGGGCCATCCTATCAGTGGGAGTCCGACGGTTGTCATGGATGCGGGGGGCTACGATTCATCTGAAGCCTGGAACAATATCCAACCAGCAGTAGCTAAGTTCACCCGTGTTTGTGTTTACGATCGCGCGGGTTTAGGCAAGAGCGATCCGCAACCTAATCCTTCTTATCCGAGCAAGGAAGTTGTCAAAGACTTGCACATCCTGCTGGTAAAGGCCCACGTTCCCCCACCCTTGATTCTGGTTGGTCACTCGTTTGGTGGCATGAATGTGAGACTCTACGCCAGCGAGCATCCGCAAGAGATCGTTGGCATGGTCCTGGTTGATTCTGTACACGAGGATGAGATGGATCGGTGGATCGCAATGTTGCCGCCAGAGTTCAAGCGACGGATGACTGAAGCCGATAGAGCTCAGTTGGCGCGACTGGCTGTCAGCGAAGGACAAGTGCGAGCAGCACACTGGCACAGCGACATTCCACTTGTCGTGCTAACTCATGGTGTCGTCACTCCGGGTGATTATATTCCCTCAATGGCGGTAAAAGGTGAAGAACTCCGGCTAAAACTGCAGGAAGCTCTGGCTAGCCTTTCTTCCAAGAGTAAACACATCATTGCTGAAAAGAGTGGCCATTACATTCAACGGGATCAATCTAAGCTGGTGATTGATTCCATTCGTCAAGTAATAGAGGCAACCAGAACAACGGACAGGAAGCAGTTCTGAGCTGAGGGAAGATAAGCAGACGATCAGGGACACGACGATGGCGCCTTCATCTTGTAGCTGACAGTCGCACTGTTTTGCCTGACGCTGCGGAACGTCTAGCCGCATCGAGAATCTCCGTCACAACCAGATTGGTTTCCAGTGAAGACGGACCCGCGCTCGGCACCTGGCCTGAAAGCACTGCCTGCAGATACGAAAGTGAATCGTCATAAGGAGCAGGTAATGGCTTGGCGGCGATTTGCTCTTCCTGGCTTGTTCCGCGACGAACGCGAAGGTCGTTGCTTCGCACGGTAATGGCATAACCGGTCTGCCCGTAGACCTCGATGTCCTTTCGATCGAAGGCCCAATTCCCTGACGCTTGAATGATCGCCTGGGCCTTCGGATAGGTCAGGACAATAGTCGCTTCGTCGTCAACCCTGGGATAAACGTCCGGTTTAAGTTGTTGCGTGATAGCCGTAACCGTGTCCGGCCGGCTGCGAAATCGGCTAGGCAGGACGTACCGCGTTGGCACTATGACCTGACGCCCACTCTCGCAAGCGCGCGCGCGCGTGGCTCTATTGAAGCGATAGTACCTTGCAAGACTCATCGTCGGTGCGGCATCGATGGATTCCACGCGTGGCTGATGTCACACTGGAAGTATGGTTGGGTTTCGAGAGACGCGACTGGACACCCGTTGCATCCTAACGTGAGTTGCGCATAAACTCTGACCGCGCCCGCCTCCCCGGTGGGCGTATTGGTCACGTGGGGTGAGGACACGTGACCTAAGGGTGAGGCTTGTGGGAGGGCCTCACCCGTTTTGTTTTATATTCCTAGGCGAGCAGAGGAAAGAACGCGTTTCGATCCTCTCCCTCAACTTTGTCCAGGATGCGCCCAGTCTCTTCTAGTTAGCCAATCGACTTCAGTTTTTCACCCTACGGTCAGGCATGGTCGGCCTTTTTTAGAGTGTACGTCATTCGTTTCTCGAATTGGGTGTTGCCATTCGACCACACTTGTTTTGTGGCCCTTGAGTTCGACGGACGAGGCATAGCGATAAAGCGCCGAGTTCTGTTCAACCACCCTGGCAAATCCTTTGTGGCATGGCTCTTGTTGAAAGCAGTTTGCGATGGGGATTCATACCTGTCGATGGAATCTGAGCCGTGAATAAAAACACCTTATGAGCATGTTGGACAGGAGCGTCCGTGATCCGGGAAGCGGCAATGGGAAGGGCAATGGCGACAATTCGCTGGAGAGCCTTTTAGAAGAGCTGGAAACGGATCCGCGAGTGGCGGAATTGCTGAGCGGAGTTCCCGTTGTCCGCGAGCTGGTTCGTCATGCCGAAGCGAGCGTCTCGGTTGCTGATCGCGTCTCGGCGGAAAGGAGCGACAAGATTCCGGCAGTTGTCTCTCGCGCTAACAGAATCGGCGAGGTTTCGTATCCTCAGGTTGTTTACCGTGACAAGGATGATGTGACCACGATTCTGAATTTGACTCGGCTGGTGATGGTTATGGCTGTGCTTGTAGTAGCGAGTGCGGTAGCCAACATTTATCAGTATTACCGGCGTCCCGATCGGATTGTGGTTGACGGTTCTTCGGGCCGGGTGCTTTCGATTAACGATCGCAATTACGGAAAAGAGGAAGGTGTTGAGTTTGGCCCTGATCGTTTGACTAGCCAGGACAAGGTTTACATCACGCGTGAGTTCGTCCGCTATCTCTATCAGGTAGATCCGGCAACCCGTCCGCGAGATGTGGAGAAGGCGCTGACCATGATGGTGCCTGACTCGGCGGTCAAGTTTGCGAAGTGGATAAAAGAGAGAGGCATTCTCGATCAACAGAAAGCCGAGAGTTGGCAGGCGAGCTGGTCGCCAATGGATGTCGCAGTAGACCAGACCGACCCTTACACAGTAAGTGTGATCGGCAAGCAGGAAATCAACAAAGTGGTAGCCGGAGCAGTGCAGAAGGAAACAAAGCAGCTACGTCTCACTATTAAGTTGGTGGCTGATAACAAAGGCCGGGCTGATCGTAATCTGCGTTCCGGCTTTCTCATCTCTTACCTGGATGGATGAACTGCCACGTAGACGAACTCCGCTGTCAAGCTAATATAAGTAAGTAATATCGGCTATCCAGAGCTGATTGATGCCGGTCAGCTTGACGCGGCTCGCGAGATTCAAATAAGACCTCCAACCCCATGTCTGGAGTCAGTCGTAACCCCAAAGGCCCGCGGCGGGACGGTCGCGTCCACGTCGACACCGGCAAGGCCTTTTAGCGCGAGATGAGAACCGCGAGAATAAATAAGATCACATAACTGGCTGTACTCTAGGTTGCGAAGTGACGGGCTGTCGATGTGCCAGTGCATTAAATACCGCATGCTCGAGCCCAGCCAGTGGGAACGGCTTTGAGAAAAAAGCAAACGCCCCCATTTTAATAACTATGTCTTTGAACTGATCTTCTCCTCCGGTTATGACGATCACGGGAGTTGTCGGGTATAGCTGACTGATGCGTCTCAGAATCTCAACGCCGCCGAGACCGGGCATTGAAATGTCAGTAATGACCACGTCATAACTTTGAAACTTCAGGAACTCAAGCGCCTGCTCAGCGCGATCGGCTGTGTGACACTCATGGGATTTCGAAAAGAGCAGATCGAGCATCTCTCGAATGGTCTGGTCATCATCGATTAGCAGCAATGTCGCCATACTTTAACTCCTCTGGATTGTTTCTTCAGTATTTCGTGAGACTTTAGCCTTTATGCGAGGCGCCTGAGTTCTCGCGGGCACCAATCTGATCGAGCACTTCACGCGCCTTAAGGGCCAGCGAATCAGGTGAAAATGGCTTCTGGATGAAACACAAGCCGTCGTCACCCACTCCGTGCCGCACTACCGCATCGTTTGTAAAGCCGGACATGTAGAGCACTCGTGCATCAGGGCGAAGGACGCCGACACTCTCAGCTAACTCTAGCCCACTCATTTGAGGCATCACTACATCCGTGATTACCAGGTCGATTTGTCCATCAAACTCCCGGCAAATCCGTAACCCTTCTGGGCCGTTCGGAGCGGCGATCACCGCATAGCCATAGTCCTCCAAAATCTCCTTTGACAAGCTACGCACTACGTCTTCATCTTCCACCAATAAAATGGTTTCGTGTCCTCGCGGGGCTGAAATTGAGTAATCGCCAGAGTCCTCGGCGTCCACGACTTCGTCAACTCGGGGCAGATAGATCTTAAAGGTACTGCCTTTTCCCAGTTCGCTGTAAACCCAGATTGTTCCTCCGCTCTGTTTCACAATTCCGTAGACCATTGACAAACCCAAGCCAGTGCCCTTGCCGACTTCCTTCGTCGTGTAGAATGGTTCGAAGATATGCGCCTGCGTTTCAGTGTCCATCCCACATCCGTTGTCAGACACCGATAACATCGCGTAATGTCCAGCCTGTAGGACCGCATGCCGGCTGGCGTAGTTCCCGTCCAGATGAAAATTCCTGGTCTCAATGGTCAGAAGTCCGCCATTTGGCATTGCGTCGCGTGCGTTGACGGCCAAGTTCATCAGTATTTGCTCCATTTGTCCGGGATCGGCTCTGACCTGATCCAACGAAGCAGCCAGCTCGATCCGCAGCTCGATGTCTTCACCGATCATTCGCGGTAACATCTTACTTATGCTGATTATTACCGTGTTGAGATCGAGCACTTTGGGTTGCAGCACCTGCTTGCGGCTGAAAGCAAGCAACTGGCGTGTTAGAGAAGCCGCGTGCTCGCCAGCCTTCTTGATCTCTTCGATTTTGGACCGAACTGGATTTGTTAGCTCAAGCCCCCTGAGAGCCAGTTCACTATAACCAGTAACTACGGTCATTAGGTTATTGAAGTCGTGAGCGATCCCGCCGGCCAACGTACCTATACTCTCCATCTTCTGTGCCTGACGAAGCTGATTCTCAAGCTGCTTACGCTCAGTAACGTCGCGGGCGACACCCTGAACGCCAATAGGAACGCCGTCCTGAAAGACGAGTTTGATCTTGGCCTCAACCGCGATCCGGCGGCCATCCTTCGCTATGATCTCCATTTCATACGCCGTCGCCTTCTCACCCGCAAGTTGCCTGGTAAGCATCTCCTGCGCCTTAGGCAGAGATTCCGGCGCAATGGTCTGAGCGAGATTCAGAGTCAATGCTTCTTCCCGCGAGTAGCCGGTGATCTGCTCACCTGCTTTATTGATCGAGATGTGGTTGCCTTTGAGATCGTGGGAGTAAATGATGTCATGAGCGTTCTCGACTAAATCCCGATAGCGTTCCTCACTCTCGCGTAGCGCTTCCTCAACTCGTTTACGCTCGCTCATATCAGTCGTGACGCCGCGCAAACCAACAGGCCGGCCCTCATCATCTGTGATGACGACGTAGTTCGACTCGACCCAAACCGTGCTCCCGTCCTTGGTAA
>WNFT01001460.1_pt1 | contig 21824 bp, 24 predicted proteins | sample 5400191 | NCBI WGS metagenome assembly WNFT01 (sample SAMN13153359, study PRJNA577476) | soil metagenome | isolation source: 80 cm saprolite under Madrone tree | place: USA:California | collected 2016-06-14 | reverse complement strand
ACGGCTGCTTCGCGAAGCGGGGTTTTCACGGATCGAGATCGAGACACTTGCCAAAACGAGCCGGGCGCCTTCGGGCCGGGAACCGGCCATTGGATTTTGCCAGGGCAGCCCGCTGCGCGGCGAGATCGAGGCGATGGGCCCTGGCGAGTTGGAGAGAGCGACCGACGCTGTCGCCGCCGCGATTGCCGCTCAATTCGGTCAAGGGCCGATCGAGGGCAATATCCAGGCGATCGTGATCAGCGCAAGCCGCTAGACGCCTTTTTTTGACCTCGGTCTCTCAGCCAGCGACAGCCTTGAGGTAGCGCTCAAAGGATTCGTCGACGGCCCTTCGCCCGCCACCAATGATGTTGCGTCCCCAGGTGAAGCCGAAAACGTCTTCAAACGCATATCCTTCGAGGCGCGATCGGATCGCCCTCACGTCGCTGGGCTTCATCGGCAAATAATTTGGATAGCTGTACATGAACGTGACGTGGCGACGATCCATCACGACCTGCAGCGCGTCGCCCGGGAACAGGGCGCCGCCGGGGCGCGGCCCGCCCCTCCAATGTAGGGCGGCACTCCCGGGAAAATGGCCGCCGCAACGAATGAGCGTGACGGCATCGGACAATCTGTGCAGGCCGCCGCTCCAGAATTGAATGTTCGGGGATGCCCGTCGCACCCAAGCCTTGTCCGCCTCATGAAGTAATCCCGGCAGATCGGATCGATGAAGCAATTCGCCGCCTTGCCCGGGCGATAGGTCAGTCCGGGAAGGGGCCTTGGGATTTCACCGGCTGATAGGGCATCATGCCCTCGCGGGCGAGCTGGTCGGCGCGTTCGTTTTCGGCATGGCCATCATGGCCGCGCACCCAGTGCCATTCGACCTGGTGGGGCGCTGCGGCGGTTTCCAGCCTTTGCCATAGATCGACGTTCTTGACGGGCTTTCGGTCGGCGGTCTTCCAGCCGCGCTTCTTCCACTGGGGCAGCCAGCGGGTGATGCCGTCCTTCAGATAGCTGCTGTCCGTATAGAGCCGCACCTTCGAGGGGCGCTTGAGGCTTTCCAAGGCCGAAATGGCTGCCATCATCTCCATGCGGTTGTTGGTGGTGGCCGCCTGCCCGCCGTTCAACTCGCGCTCCTTGCCGCCGGCGCGCAGAAGTGCACCCCAGCCGCCGGGGCCGGGATTCCCGCTGCAGGCGCCGTCGGTGAATATCTCCACGTCGGGCTCGGCTGGCGAGGCGACCGCCCTCACGGGTCGAGACCGTATTCGCCGGGCCCCCCAACCGCGGCGTGAAAGCGGAGCTTGCGCAGATATTCGAGAGGATCCTTGGGCTTCACGAAGGCGCCGGGCGGGTGATTGAGCCAATCGTAGAGCCGGGTCAGCAGGAAGCGCAGCGCACTGCCGCGCGCCAGCAAAGGCAGCGCTTCGATCTCGGAGGCCGGCATGGGCCGGGCCTTCCGGTAACTGGCGATCAGGCCCCGGGCCTTGGTGGCATTGAAGGACAGGTTCGGCTCGAAGCACCAGGCATTCAGACAAACGGCCACGTCATAGGCATAGGCATCGGTACAGGCGAAATAGAAATCGATGATTCCCGAAAGTCGGTCCTGCAGAAAGAAAACATTGTCGGGAAAGAGATCGGCATGGATCGTGCCGATGGCCAGATCTTTGGGCCAGCGCTGTTCGATGAGATCGAGTTCGCGGGCGAGCTCGTCGGCCAGACCCGGCGCCACCTCATGGGCGCGCCCCCGACAGGCCTCGAACAGGCGGCGCCAGCCGGCGAGCGAAAGATCGTTGGGCCGCCGCATGGGAAAATCGGCGCCGGCGAGATGGAATCGCGCCAGCGCCTCGCCCAGCAATTGGCAGTGGCGCGGCGTCGGCCGGCGCGGCCACATGCCGTCGAGAAAACTGATGATGGCGGCGGGCCGGCCGCAAAGCTCGCTCAGGGCCCCGCCGTTGCGGGCATGAATGGGAGTGGGGCACGCGATGCCCTTGCCCGCCAGATGTTCCATGAGGCCAATGAAGAAGGGCAGATCGCATGCCTTCACCCGCTTTTCATAGAGGGTCAGAATGAAACTGCCGCGCTCGGTATGGAGCAGATAATTGCTGTTCTCCACGCCCTCGGCGATGCCCTTGCAGGAGGCCACGCGCCCGATATCGTAGCGCGCGACGAATTCCTCGAGTTCGCTATCGGGGACTTCGGTATAGACCGCCATGCAAAATTAAGCTGAGAGCGCCCGGGGCAGCCTGAACTCGACGTTCTCTCGGGTGACGGTGACTTCCTCGACCTCGACGGCGAAGCGGTCGCGGCAGGCCGCCACCACTTCTTCCACCAATATCTCCGGTGCCGAGGCGCCGGCGGTAATACCCAGGCAGCCCACGCCCGCCAACCGGCGCCAGTCGATTTCGGCGGCCCGGCGCACGAGGAAGGCATCGGGACAGCCCGCTGCCGTGGCGACTTCCACCAGCCGCATGGAGTTGGAGGAGTTGGGGGCGCCCAGCACCAACAGCGCCTCGCAGCGCTCGGCGATCGCCTTCACCGCCTGCTGACGATTTGTCGTGGCATAGCAGATGTCGTCGCGCTTCGGCCCCTGAATGGAGGGAAAGCGCCGGCGCAGGGCTGCGACGATCTCCGCCGTATCGTCGGCGGAGAGCGTGGTCTGAGTGATGTAGGCGAGATTGCCCGTATCGACGACCGGCACGCTGTCGGCCGCCTTGGGCGTTTCGACCAGCGTCACGGCGCCCGCCGGCAATTGACCCATGGTGCCGATCACCTCGGGATGGTGGGCATGACCGATCAACAAGATATGACGGCCCGCGGCATGATGCCGCTCGGCCTCGCGATGGACCTTGCTGACCAGGGGACAGGTGGCGTCGAGATAGAACAGATTGCGTCGCACCGCTTCGGCCGGCACCGCCTTGGGCACGCCATGGGCGGAAAAGACGACCGGGGCGTCGTCGGGCACTTGATCCAACTCCTCGACGAAGATGGCGCCGCGATGTTCCAGCTGTTCGACCACGAAACGGTTGTGCACGATCTCATGGCGCACATAGACCGGCGCGCCGTAACGGGCCAGCGCCTGCTCGACGATCTGGATCGCCCGGTCCACCCCAGCGCAGAATCCGCGCGGAGCGGCGAGCAAAATGCGAAGCGGCGGCAGCGGCGATACCATCGGGCAGGCCTTGTGCGGGGACTGGGCGTTCACTACAGTCCGGCCGGCTGCAGTGCAAATCCGACCGGACAATATCAAAGCGCCCGTCGCGAAGGAAGTAGATGATGGAAAAGCCCGTCGTGGCGGCTAGAGAGCCCTTCAAGGTCGATGTCGAAGCCGGCAAGGCCTATTTCTGGTGCGCCTGCGGGCGCAGCCAGAAGCAGCCCTTCTGCGACGGTTCCCACAAGGGCACCGGCCTGACGCCCGTGCAGTATAAAGCCGATGCCACCAGACCCGTCTGGCTCTGCGGGTGCAAACAGACCAAGAGCGCCCCGATGTGCGACGGCACGCACAAAAGCCTTTGAGCATGCGCCGCGCGGCGATCATCGGTCTGGCCCTGCTGCTGAGCGCCTGCGGCATGTTCGGCAGCTCGAGCGCCCCGGCCGTCACCTGCCCCGAGGTCAGCAAGGTGGGCGACGTGGCGCGGCTGACCCGTTTCGGGCCCGGCGGCCATGACCTGACCGATGTCGCCTTCGAAGCCGTCGTCGGCAAGCTGGGCGGCACTTGCTCGCGGGGCGAAAACGGCTCCGTCGATGTGCAGTTGACCGTGGAATTCATCGCCGGCCGCGGGCCGGCGGACCACACGCGCAAGGCGCCCTTCAGCTATTTCATCGCCGTCGTCGACAAGAATGACAACATCCTGGCCCGCGAGCAGTTCGACACCGGTGTCCAATTTCCCGGGAATCAAACGCGCAACGCCATCACCGAAGAGGTGGACGAGAACATCCCGCTTCAGAAGGATCAGCAGGGCAATCAGTTCCGCGTCTTCGTCGGATTCGTGCTCACGCCCGATGAGGTCGCCTACAATCGCGTCCATCCTTAAGAACCGACAAATCCTCGCGCGATTTTTCCTTTTCCACCTTGACCGAAAGGTCAAGTCGGCGGAAGCTTCGCGCGCTTTGATACGACCCGCGCGGGAGAGACCGACAGCGATGTCGGCGCCGAAGGAGCAACCGCCCCGGAAACTCTCAGGCAAAGAGGACCGCGCGGGACAATAGGCACTCTGGAAAGCAGGCGGGCAACTGCCTCACCGAAGAGGAAAGCTGGAGCCGGATATTGCCGGCCCTGGTCAATCTTTCAGGTTCGACGACAGAGGGGGCGCCGCGAGTGGAGCCGCGAGGCTGAACTCAACGGCGCAACGATATCCTCGCCGGAGAGTGCCATGGCCGAAGAAATTCTCAAACGCACACCGCTCCATGCCCTCCATGTAGAGCTGGGCGCCAAGATGGTGCCCTTCGCCGGCTACGACATGCCGGTGCAGTACCCCGCCGGCATATTGAACGAACACCTTCATACCCGCGCCCGGGCCGGCTTGTTCGACGTTTCCCATATGGGCCAGTTGCGCCTGACGGCCAAACCCGGCGGCAACAGCGCGACGGCGCTCGAACGGCTCGTCACCGCCGACATCCTCGGCCTCGGCCAGGCCAAGATGCGCTACGCGCTCTTCACCAACGAGGCTGGCGGCATCCTCGACGATCTCATGGTCACCAACCTGGGCGATCATCTGATGCTGGTGGTCAACGCCGCCTGCAAGGAACAAGACGAGGCTCACCTGCGGGCGCAAATCTCTCGCGACGTCGACATCGAGAATCTGAGCAAGCGCGCACTCCTTGCCTTGCAAGGCCCCTCGGCGGTCGACGCGTTGGCACGCCTGGTGCCGGATTGCCGCAAGCTGGAATTCATGACAAGCGCCTTCTGGATCGTCGAAGGATCGCGCTGCTTCGTCACCCGCTCGGGCTATACCGGCGAGGATGGCTTCGAAATCTCCGTTCCCAACGAGGCGGCCGAGGCTCTGGCGCGCCGCCTGCTGGCAATGCCGGAGGTCAAGCCCATCGGCCTCGGCGCGCGGGATTCCCTGCGCCTGGAAGCCGGGCTCTGCCTCTATGGCCATGACATCGACACTGCCACCACGCCCATCGAAGCGGGGCTTGCCTGGAGCATCGGTGCGCGGCGGCGCAAGGAGGGCGGATTTCCCGGCGCCCGCGTGATCCAGCAACAACTGGCCGAAGGACCCGCGCGCCGGCGCGTGGGAATTCTACCCGACGGGCGCCAACCGGCCCGCGACCATGCCGAGATTCAGGATATCGGCGGCAAAAGGCTCGGCGAGATCACCAGCGGCGGTTTCGGGCCCAGCCTCGGCGGCCCGGTCGCCATGGGTTACGTCGCGGCCTCGGCCGCGGCGATCGGCACGCCCCTGACTCTGTTGGTACGCGGCAAACCGCAACCGGCCAAGACCGCAGCACTCCCCTTCGTCAAACACAATTACAAACGCAAGACTTGAGAGGAAATCCATGAGCGCCCTGAAATATACGCCAGAACATGAATGGATCCGCGTCGAGGGCAATGTCGGCACCGTCGGCATCACCCCCTATGCTCAGGAGCAGCTGGGCGACGTGGTCTTCGTCGAGCTGCCGGAGGTCGGCCGCAAGGTCGAGCAAGGCAAGGAAATCGCCGTGGTGGAATCGGTGAAGGCGGCGAGCGAGATCTTCGCCCCGGTCAGCGGCCAGGTGGTCGACGTGAACAAGGCCCTGCCCGGGACGCCGGCCACGGTCAACAGCGATCCCCTGGGCGCCGGCTGGTTCTTCAAGGTGCAGCTCGCCGATCCGGCACAGCTCGCCAAGCTGATGGACGAGGCGGCCTATAAGACCTACGTCGAGGGGCTGCACTGATGCGCTATCTGCCGCTGACCGATACCGATCGGCGCGCCATGCTGGCAAAGATCGGCGTGCCCTCGATCGATTCCCTCTATCGCGACGTCCCGGAAATTGCCTGGCTTGCGGGGCCGGTCGACCTTCCGCCTCATCAAGGCGAGCTGGAGGTGGAACGTGCCATCGGCGCGCTCGCTGCCAAGAACATGGGGGCCGCCTCGGTGCCGAGTTTCCTTGGCGCCGGCGCCTATCGCCATCATGTGCCCGCTGCCGTCGATCATCTGATTCAGCGGGGCGAGTTCTTGACGTCGTATACGCCCTATCAGCCGGAAGTCGCCCAAGGCACGCTGCAATATCTGTTCGAGTTCCAGACCCAGATCTGCCTCATCACCGGCATGGAAGTGGCCAACGCCTCCATGTACGATGGGGCGACGGCGACCGCCGAAGCGGTGATGATGGCCAACCGCGTCACCCGCCGCCATCGTGCGGTCATCTCCGGCAATCTCCATCCCCATTATCGCGAGGTCTGCCAGACCCACGCCCGCTTCCTCGAATTCAAACTCGCGATTGGCGAACCCGATCCCGAAGGACGGGAAGATCTCACCGGCCTGATCGATGCGGGTACCTCCTGCGTCGTGGTGCAGAACCCGGATTTCTTCGGCAACTTGCGCGATCACGGCAGACTCGCCGAGGCCTGCCATAAGGCGGGCGCGCTTCTGATCGTCGCCGTCACCGAGCCCGTATCGCTGGGCTTGGTCGAGCCGCCTGGCGCCATGGGTGCCGATATCGTGACAGCCGAGGGCCAGCCCATCGGCAATGCGCTGACCTATGGCGGGCCCTATCTCGGCCTCTTCGCCACCCGCGAGAAGTACCTGCGCCAGATGCCGGGCCGCCTGGTGGGCGAGACGCTGGACGTCGACGGCAAACGCGGCTGGGTACTGACTCTTTCGACCCGCGAACAGCATATCCGGCGCGAGAAGGCGACCAGCAACATCTGCACCAATTCTGGCCTCTGCGCGCTTGCCTTCACCATCCATCTGACCCTGCTGGGCGAAGCCGGATTGACCCGATTGGCGGAAATCAATCACGCCACGACGGTGAGCCTGGCGGAGCGTCTCTCCGCCCTGCCTGGCTGCAGGATATTGGCCGACGCCTTCTTCAACGAATTCACCCTCGGCCTGCCGAAACCCGCGGCCGAAATTGTGGAGCGGCTGGTGGAAAAGCGGATCTTGGGCGGCGTGCCCGTCTCGCGCCTATATCCCAAGCGGCCCGATCTGGCCAATCTGCTGCTGGTCAGCGCCAGCGAATGCACCACCGAGGCCGACATGGACGCTCTCGTCGGCGCCTTGAAGGAGGTGCTGTGATGGCCGACCAGCCCAAAAGCGCTGGACACAGCGCCACATACACGGGCAACCGCGGCCTCGACATCGAGGAGTCACTGATCTTCGAACAGGACATGCCCGGGCGTTGCGGCGTCGATCTGCCGGCGCCGGCGAAGGTCAAGGATCGGCTGGGGGGATTGCGGCGAAAGGACCCCATCGGCCTGCCGGGTCTGGCCGAGCCCCAGGCGATCCGCCACTACACGCGCCTCAGCCAGAAGAACTACGCCATCGACACGGGAATATATCCGCTGGGCTCCTGCACCATGAAACACAACCCGCGCCTCAACGAGAAGTTGGCACGCGCGCCCGGATTGGCCGACCTTCATCCCATGCAGCCGATTTCCACCGTGCAGGGTGCCTTGGAATTGATCGACCAGCTGGCCTATTGGCTGAAGACGCTGACCGGCATGCCGGCGGTCGCCATGTCGCCTGCCGCAGGCGCCCATGGCGAACTCTGCGGGATCATGGCCATCCGCGCGGCACTCGAACATCGCGGCGACAAGCGCAAGCGCATCCTGGTGCCCGAATCGGCCCACGGCACCAATCCGGCCACCGCGGCGGCCTGCGGCTTCGAGGTCGATTCGATTCCCGCCGATGCGCGCGGCCGGGTCGATCTCGCCGCCTTCCGCGCCAAGCTCGGCGGCGACGTCGCCGGGATCATGATCACCAATCCCAATACCTGCGGTCTGTTCGAAGGCGATTTCGAGCGCATTGCCGAGGACATGCACAAGGCCGGCGGCTACGTCTATGGCGACGGCGCCAATTTCAACGCCATCGTCGGCCATGTGCGGCCGGGCCATCTGGGTGTGGATTGCATGCATATCAATCTGCACAAGACCTTCTCCACCCCGCACGGCGGCGGCGGGCCGGGCAGCGGACCGGTGGTGCTGTCGGAAGCGCTGGCTCCCTTCGCCCCGCTCCCCTATGTCGTCCACGGCAGCCAGGGACTTTCGCTGGTCGAACACGATGACGGTGGCACCAGCCTCGGGCGCCTCAAGGGCTTCCATGGCCAGATGGGCATGTTCATCCGCGCGCTCGCCTACATGATGAGCCATGGCGCGGATGGCCTGCGCCAAGTCGCCAGCGATGCGGTGCTGAACGCCAATTACCTGATGGCCTGCCTCGGCGAGGAGCTCACGCCCGCCTTCGAGGGCCCCTGCATGCATGAGGCGCTGTTCGACGATCGCTTCCTCAAGGATACGGGCGTCACGACGCTCGATTTCGCCAAGGCGATGATCGACGAGGGGTTCCATCCCATGACCATGTATTTCCCCCTGGTGGTCCATGGCGCGCTGCTGATGGAGCCGACGGAAACCGAGAGCAAGGAATCCCTCGACCAGTTCATCGGCGCGCTCATCAGCTTGGCCCGGCGGGCCAAGCAGGGCGAGACGGCGGCCTTCCATGCCGCCCCGGTGCTGACGCCGCGCCGGCGCCTCGACGAGACCGCCGCGGCGCGACGGCCCGTGTTGCGCTGGCAGCCGCCCCGCGCCCAAGGGCAGGCGGCGGAGTAACCGGCCTTGGCGGAGATCCGGGTTCGCCCGGCCGAGCCGGCCGACGCCTCGGTCATTCTCGCCATGGTGCGCGAACTCACGGTCTTCGAACGCGAACCGCTGACAAGCGTCGAGGCGCGCGAGGAAGATTTCTTGCGCGATTGCTTCGGGCCCGCGCGGCGCTGCGAGGTTCTGATCGGCGAGGTCGACGAGCGGGTCCAAGGCTACGCGCTGTTCTTCCACAACTACTCGACATGGGTGGGGCGCGCCGGCATTCATGTGGAAGATCTCTTCGTGCGCGACGGCGCGCGTGGCCTCGGCCTGGGTCGGCGTCTGCTCGCCGCGGTGGCGCAAATCGCGGTGGAGCGCGGCTGCCGGCGCCTCGATCTCGCGGTCCTCAATTGGAATCCCGCGCGCGAGCTCTACGAACATTTGGGGTTTACCCCCCAGTCGCAGTGGGTACCTTATCGCCTGGCCGCCAAGGACATTGCAAAACTAGCGGCTGAAGCGGGAAACTGAGGGAGAATTCCATGGATCTTGGCATTCGCGGGCGCAGCGCCATCGTTTGCGCCTCCAGCAAGGGGCTGGGCCGCGCCTGCGCCGAGGCGCTGGGCGCCGCCGGTGTCGATCTCGTCATCAATGCGCGCAATGGCGCCGAGTTGGAACGCGTCGCCGAGGCCATCCGGCGTGCCAGCGGCGTGAAGGTCACCGTCGTTGCCGCCGACATCGCCACGCCAGCGGGCCGTCAGGCGGTGCTGGCCGCCTGCCCCGCGCCCGACATCCTGGTCAACAACGCCGGCGGTCCGCCGCCGGGCGATTTCCGCCAATGGGATCGCAATCAATGGATGGCCGCCATCGACGCAAACATGCTGACACCCATCGAGCTGATGAAGGCCACGGTGGACGGCATGATGGCCCGGGGTTTCGGGCGCATCGTCAATATCACCTCCTCGGCCGTGAAGGCGCCCATCGATTCCCTGGGGCTCTCCAACGGCGCGCGCTCCGGCCTCACAGGTTTCGTAGCTGGCCTCGCGCGCAAGACGGTGCGCAAGAACGTGACGATCAACAATCTTCTGCCCGGCTCGTTTGCCACCGACCGCCTGGAAAGTTTCATCCGCCACACTGCCGAAACATCCAAGAAATCGCGCGATGAGGCGGCAGCCGAACTGGCCGCCCAAGTCCCCGCCGGCCGCTTCGGCCAGCCCCCGGAATTCGGCGCGGCTTGCGCCTTCCTCTGCTCGGTCCACGCCGGCTATATCACCGGCCAGAATTGGCTGATGGATGGCGGCGACTACCCGGGGACGTTCTGACGCCGGCGTGTTGGCGACAGCGCGCCGATCACCCCCACCCCAGCCCGCCCCCATCAAGGGGGCGGGGGAAGAAATAAAGGAAGCCCCCGGGAATTGCGGCGTCGCCAAATGACGCGGAGCTCGGGATGGCGAGACTCCCTATGGTCCCCGCCCCCTTGATGGGGGCGGGCTGGGGTGGGGGTGAAACGCGTGCTCGTGATCCACGGAGTAGCTGTTAGAGGCAGCCGCCAGAGAAAGAGCACGCAACCAAATATAGAAGCCACAGGGCTTGGTAGTGCATGAACGGAAGAAGGATGCATACGACCCCGAGCCCCACGACGAGATCCACTTTGGCTTCTGGGGAAGCCGCCGCTTTCCATGTACCGAAGGCCAACAACAAACCTGCCGCAACGAATGAGAGCCCAAGCGGAAGAAAAATGAATGTCACATATCCCCTGAGTGGACTTGGTTTAGGTATCAAGAGTTCCATGGCAAAATCGTAGGCGCATTGCTCGGCGAACAGAATAAGCGCGAAACAGATCAGTGGATGACGGTTCAGCGAACGCGACAGCCATCGCTCAGGCCGCTGGGGCGCTGACGCCACAGCGTCGGGGTGAGTCCCATAATCCGACATCGCCAAATCCTGAGCCAATTGCGCGCTACGCCGAAAACTGTCCCACCCCAATCTGGCGCATCAAGCCCGATAACGGACGTGAACGTTCTCTCACATTGCCGGCTCCTCGAAGGCGGATCCGGAATGCGGCGCGGTCATCGCGGCTTCAAGGACAGGGCCGCTTCGGATCGCGGCTGTCGCAGACGGAGACCTGGTTGAGATAGGTCTCCCACTCCTTCAACAGGTTCTGGGGGATCGGCAGCGGCTTCGAGATGTCGAAGGGGGCTCCGCGCCAACTGCGTTGCACGAGATAGAAATGATCCTTGCCGCTCATCGCCTGAAAATAGGTGATCTCGCCCTTGCCCAGTTGCTTCACCTTGCTGCAATAGATGACCCAGCGGGCCGCCGGCAGGCTGCTCGACGTACCGGCACCAAGATCCGTCACATGCATGGCTTCGCAGTTCTGGCGGAACCCCTCGATTACCCGCTGCTTCAGATCATGGGGATTCGTTCCGCCATGGCCGAAGAAAATCTGCATGGTCGCCATCTGGGACCAGGCATCGACGTTCTCGCCCGGCGGCACATATTCCACCAGTTTGATGCCATTGCCCGCCGCCGCATAAGCCTGAGCCCAGCCCGGGAGCGGCGGCAGCAGCAGGTTCTCGCCCTGCAGCGCCGCAAGCGCCAGGCTCGGCGCAACAATCATCACACCGACCAGGAGGGGAAGCCGGCCCAGTGTACTTTTCATGGCTGAGACCCGCCGATTCAAGCAAGAAACAAGCTGCGCATAGGTGATTTTAACTTTTAGTTAACTTTTTGGATGTTCTATAAATTGGTCTAGCCCCTCCCCAACCTAGACATGACTACCACAGAGCAGGGCCGCGGTTCCCCAAGCCGCGGCCCTAACTCGTTGCAGGGTTTGCATAATCGGCACCCCCTAATAGGCGAATTCCGTGAACGCCGGGTCGACCGACCCGCCCCAGCGGCCCTTGAATAGTTCGAGTTTTTCTTCCGCCGGCGTGACGCCGGAATCGGCGATTCGCCCCAAAGTGTTGAGAAAGTGTGATTCGTCGCCGCCCATGCGATCGAGCTTTCGCCGGCGGGTCAGGCCTTCGCGCGCGATATGCACGACGCGGCGGGCGAGATCCTGTAGCGGCCGGCCGCGGAAGTTGGCCTTGAGGGCCAGGCGCGGCACTTGGGTCCGCAGATCCGCCATCTCCGCCGTCGTCCAATCCTTGACCAGATCCCAGGCCGCATCGAGAGCCTGCGAGTCGTAGAGCAGCCCTACCCACAGCGCCGGCAAGGCGCAAAGGCGATCCCAGGGGCCGCCATCCGCCCCGCGCATCTCGAGGAATCGCTTCAGCCGCACTTCGGGAAAAGCGGTGCTCATATGGTCGACCCAATCGCCCATGCCGGGGATCTCGCCAGGACGGCCGGGAAGCCGTCCTGCCATGAAGTCCCGGAAAGATTGGCCGCTGACATCGACATAGCACCCGTCGCGATAGATGAAATACATCGGCACATCGAGCAGGTAGTCGACATAGCGCTCGAAGCCCATGCCGGGTTCGAAGACAAAGGGCAGCATGCCGCTGCGGTCGGGATCGGTATCGGTCCAGACATGGCTGCGATAGCTCATGAACCCGTTGGGCTTGCCTTCCGTGAAGGGCGAATCGGCGAAGAGCGCTGTGGCCAGCGGCTGCAGGGCCAGGCCGACCCGCATCTTTTTGACCATGTCGGCTTCGCTCTGAAAATCGAGATTCACCTGCACCGTGCAGGTGCGCAGCATCATGTCGAGGCCGAGCGAGCCGCGCTTGGGCATATAGGCGCCCATGATCTTGTAGCGGCCCTTGGGCATCCAGGGCGTCTCCGCCCGCGACCATTTCGGCTGGAAGCCCATGCCCAGCATGCCGATGCCCAGCTCGCTGCCGATCTCCTTCACCTGCTTCAGATGGCTATGCACTTCATCGCAGGTCTTGTGAATCGTCTCGACCGGGGCGCCGGAAAGTTCGAACTGTCCGCCGGGCTCCAGCGAGATGGTACAGGCGTCGAGAGACAGCGCGATGACGTTCCCGTTTTCCTCGATCGGCTGCCAGCCGAAGCGCTGCATGGCGCGGAGCAAGGCACCGATGCCGTTGGGCCCCTCATAGGGCAAGGTCCGCAACGTCTTGCGATCGAAGGCGAATTTCTCATGCTCGGTGCCGATGCGCCAATTCTCGGGCGGCTTGCAACCCTGGGCGATGTATTCGACAAGCTGTCGCTTGTCGGTGATCGGTTCACCGCGCGACTTCGGTGGAGCGGACATCGGTTCGACACCTTTCGGACGAGGTAACTTGATATGCCACGGAGAGGCCGAGAGATTCAGCTTTGTTTAACGCGCCACCGGATCAGCGTGTCGGCGGACGCTTCCGGCCGTCGCCAAGAATCGCCTGCCAGCAGGAAAGCGCCGCAAGCGCGGCGGTATCGGCGCGCAGCACGCGCGGCCCCAGTCCGACGGCGGTAACAAAAGGCAGTTTGCCGAGAGCGTCAAGCTCGGATCGCGCGAATCCGCCCTCCGGCCCCGTCATGACCGCATAGGCGCCATCCGGCGGAAGTTGGCTTAGCGCCTGGGCGATGGGCAGGGCCTGCCCGAACTCGGCGCAGACCAGCAATCGCCGCTCGGGAGACCAGCCAGCCAGGAGTTCCTCCAGTTTCGCGGGATGGCGTATCTCGGGCACGTCGAGGCGCTCGGTTTGCTCGGCCGCCTCGATGGCATGGGCGCGCAATCTCTCCACATTGACCCGGCTCACTGCCGTGTACTGGGTGAAGGTCGGCCAGAGACAGTGGCAGCCCAGTTCGGTCGCCTTTTCCGCCAGGACGTCGATGCGATCACGCTTGATGGGGGCAAAGACCAGCCAGACGTCGGGGCTTGCCTGTTGCGGACGTGTCTGGCGCTCGACGGCGATGCGCGTCGCGGTCCTGCCCGCACGCTCGATCGACCCTTGCCATTCGCCCTCCCGCCCATTGAACAGCAGAACGCCTGCCCCGGCCTCGCGCCGCAGGACATCGCGCAGATAATGGCTGCGCGCGGGATCGAGATCGACGAGGGCGCCGGCGCTGAGCGGGGCTTCGATGTAAAGACGCGGTATCATTCCTTGCTGCAATCTCTTTGGTGCAAACTCATTGGCTCATCCGGGTCGAATTCTCGCCCCGAATCCGCCGCGCGAGGCTAGATTAATCCATGGGGCGGTCAATGCCATGAACCAATCGGATCCCCAGAATTCCAGCGACATCCGCGCCGGCGATTGGGTCGACCGATATCTGCCGCCGGCGTTGCGCCCCTATGCCCGGCTCGCCCGGCTCGATAGACCCATCGGCACCTGGCTGTTGCTGTTCCCCGGCTGGTGGGCGATTGCGCTGGCAGCGCCCGCCGGCGGCCGGCCCAATCTTTGGCTGCTGATCCTGTTCGGCCTGGGTGCCGTGGTCATGCGCGGCGCCGGCTGCACGTTCAACGACATCGTCGATCGCAACTTCGACCGCCAGGTGGCGCGTACGGCCGGCCGGCCCATCGCCAGTGGCGAAGTCGGCGTATTCGGGGCGATCGTCTTCCTGGGGTTTCAGCTTCTCATCGGGTTCTTCATCCTGCTGCTGTTGCACCCGCTGGCCGTGGGTTTGGGCATCGGCTCGCTGCTGCTGGTCGCCACATATCCCTTCATGAAGCGGGTGACCTATTGGCCCCAGGCCTTCCTCGGCCTGACATTCAACTGGGGTGCCCTGATGGGCTACGCCGCGGCGACGGGCCAGGTTTCCCTCGCGGCGGTAACGCTTTATGGCGCGGGGATCGCCTGGACCATGGTCTATGACACGATCTATGCCCATCAGGACAAGGAGGACGATGCGCTGATCGGCGTGCGCTCGACGGCGCTGAAATTTGCCGGTCGGACCAAATGGTGGCTCGCCCTCTTCGCCCTCGTCATGCTGGGTTTTCTGGCGCTGACGATCTTCCTGGGCGGGCTCGGCCGGATCGCCTGGCTTGCCGTCGCGGGTGTGGCCATCCATCTGTTCTGGCAGATCGCCATCGTCGACATCGACAATCCCGCCGACTGCCTCAAGAAATTCCGCGCCAATCGCTGGCTCGGCTGGATCGTCTTCGCCGGCATCCTCGCCGGCCGAATTTTCACCGGTTGACGCGAGGCCACGAACCGACGGGGCCGAATCTCAACCTCGCGGTCGAGATAGAGCGGCTGCCGCGATGCTGAACCCCCTCGACTTCGTCCTGGCCGAGACCGTCATCGCCACCCCGCCGCTGGTGCCCGAAATTCGCCTGCATCTGGCAAGCGAGGTCGTGCCGCTCTGGCAGGCGACCGAAACCAATCTGACCGAGCGCGGCCTGCCGCCGCCCTATTGGGCCTTCGCCTGGCCCGGGGGCCAGGCGCTGGCCCGCCATCTGCTCGACCATCCCGATCTCGTCCGGGGCAAGCGCGTCCTCGATTTCGCCGCGGGCAGCGGCTTGGCGGCCATCGCCGCCGCCAAGGCCGGCGCCGCGAGCACGGCGGCGGCGGAAATCGACCGCTTCGCCATCGCCGCCATCGGCTTGAACGCAAAGCTCAATGGCGTCGGTCTGGAGACGATCGAGGCCGATATCCTGGGCCAAGCCGGCGGCTGGGATGTGGTTCTGGCAGGCGACGTCTGCTACGAGCGCCCCATGGCCGAACGGGTCGGCCAATGGCTGGGCCGTTTGGCTGCGGGCGGCACGCAAGTGCTGATGGGCGATCCGGGACGAAACTATCTGCCGGCGACGGGGCTTCGCGAAGTGGCCCGATATCAGGTGCCCACGAGCCTGGATCTCGAGGACCGCATCTCGCGGGAAACCATCGTCTGGCTTTGGGAAGCCTGAGGCCGGGCGCGATCCTCGAGGGCCGATTCAGGGGTCCGTCGCATCCTCGTCCGGCGCACGGGGGCGATCCCCATGGTTCTCGATGCGGTAGCGGGCCAGCGCATCGTCGACGCTTGACCAGGCCAGGCGCGCCCATTCCGCCTTGGCCGCCTCGTAAGTCGGAAAAGGCCCGGACCAGCTCTCGCCCGCCGGGTCGGCAGGCTCGCGGAAATGCGTGTCCTTGTAATGTCCGCCCACGACCCAATAGCCGGGTGCGGCACCTTCCTCCTCGATGCGATAGCGGGCATGGGCGCTGTCCACGCTGGCCCAGGCGCGGGCCTGCCATTCGGCTTTGGCGGCCTCGTAGCTTTCGAAGGGACCGATGCGTTCCTCCTCACCCCCGCCTGCGATCCGTTCGAAGGCGGTATCCGCATACTCGCCGCCGATCACCCAGTAACGCGCCATGGCTTCGGCTCCCTTCAGGGTGCGCATCATAGAGGGCGCACAACACAAAAAGCGACAAGCCATGCGCGGCGGGGCCGTTCCAAGTTGGCTCTAATTGGGACAACCCAGATCTGAAACTAGGACATTCGAGAAGAACTCGGCTCATTTGCCGGCGTTGCAAAGGGCAGCAATTCAGCCAACTTCACGACCGTATTCTCCGCCACAATCACGCTGGTGTTCCAGTTTCCGGCATCAACCTGGCGAATCAACTCTCTGCAGCGCCCACAAGGTGGTCGGACGGCACCACCGGCATCAATGGCTACTATTGCAATGATTCGAGTCTGTCGATGTTTGAGCATTTCTGCGATGGCGGCATGTTCGGCACAAAAGCCCAAGCGGGATTGCGTGTCGATGCATCTGCCGGTGAAAACACTGCCGGTCGCAGTGAGTAGAGCGGCCGATACGCTTCGGGGGGTACATTGGTCCGAGCATACCAAATCTCCCACCACCGCAACGGCTGCCGCTTTCAACCCCTCCAGATCAAAGCTACTCATCGGCATTCCTTATTGGCTGTGGCCACTTTCAATTACCATACAGCGCCCTGCCCGTCGCGCGGCCAGCTTGGACGGCGCGCCAGACTGTGCGGCGTCCACCAGCTCACCAATCGTCCAGGCACAGCGTGAGATGCGAACTAGGTAACTCACTCACTATCTAGGACAGCACCCGCGCCGGAAGGGGTTGCCCCGATCGAGCGAGCGGCTATAGTCGCCGGCCCCGCATGACATGATGTCGATGGCGCTCCCGATGACCGAACGACATGCCAAGCCCCAAGACTATCGCCGCATCTACGATCTGTTCCAGGCGCCCATCGCGCGATTCGATTGCGGCCGGCGCTGCGCGCCGCTGAACGGCGGCGAGCCGGTATGCTGTTCGACGGATCATGCAATGCCCGTGGTGGATCGGGCCGAATGGCGCCTGCTGAAATCGCGCACCGACATGTGGCGACGCCACTGGCCAAGCGATGCGCTGGGCAAGCGCCTGGTCGACGAACTCCACGCCAGCTGTCTTGCCATCGAATGCAAGGGCTCGCGTCACTGCGAGCGCGACAATCGCACCCTTGCCTGCCGCTCCTTCCCCTTCTTTCCCTATATCGAGCGCGACGGACGCTTCGCCGGCCTCTCCATCCACTGGACCTTCGTCGATCGCTGCTGGGTGATGTCCAATCTCCAGATCGTCGACGACGAGTTTCGCCGGCAGTTCATCGCCGCCTATGAACTTCTGTTCCAGGCCGATCCCGGCGAATTCCAGGTCCACAAGGAATATTCGGCGACCCTGCGCCGCGTCTTCTCGCGCAAGGGCCTGGCGATTCCCATGATCGGGCGCGAGGGCGGGCTGTTCAAGATCCTGCCCCATGGCGGCGGAACGGTGGAATGCAAAGCGGAGAAGCTGCCGAAGTTCGGACCCTATCGCTCCGAGCGCGCCTATCGCGCGGCCGTCGCCGAATCCTCGTAGAGAAACTTTCCCGGCAAGACCCAGCGCCGCGCCTCGGCGCCTCTCGCCGTTCGAACCGAGCCGCGAGCTGGGAATTAAGTATTGTGCCCCCGGAGCTTATAGTGCCGAAGGCGGCGGCAATCACCGCCATGACAGCAATCGACGAGGGAATGATTGCTGATTTGACGGTGCCTTCCGCCAGGCCGTGGGCGATTAGCTCGGCGGTTTCCAGGTGTTCGTAGGCTGGGGGACGAATCGGTCACCGTCGGTGGCCAAGCCTGCTCTGCCTCTTACTACAATCCAAACAGCACGAGAATGCCGATAGCCACGATCATTAGGTTCCCATCGAGCCGCAACCAGGAGAACCGAGAGTTCAGCGGGAATGCGACCACCCGGCTGAGCCACTCCCCCAACCACAGCAGTAGAATGCTGAAACCGCCGACGGACAGAGCCACCGGTCCGTGGTCCAGACCTGCAAAGCCACCAGCGAAACCGAGCCCGACGTTGTTGATAGAGAGGGCCCCGGCCAACACCAGGGTTTCCCGAAGATCGAGCGGCTTCTCCCTGGCTTGCCAGTGAGGTGGACCTTCTGGTTTCTCTCCGGCCTTTCGTCTTTCTATCCAGATGTTGAAAAACCCCAGGCCAACCAGCAGTAATCCTGCCACGATATCGGGCACCTCGGGCGGAAAATAACCGCGCAGACCTCGACCCGCCATCAGCGGAAGTAGAGTCGCTACAGTCGTGACGACGGCGATCGCTAGATTTCTGGCGAGCCCAATCGGTACCCCTCGAAGGCCGTAGGCCAACCCCACCGGCAGGTTTTCCACGTTTGCGCTGATACCGAGCACAATGGTCGATGCAAGTTTGGTCCAAGGCGTCATGCAGGCTTCACCAGAATTGTACCAAAATGTGACCCTCGTGGAACGCGTCCAGCAGTAGGTCATCAACCCATTCCAACAAATTCAATTGGCGTCAAAGGCAGCAGCTGCTGGTACGCTGACCAAGCGATGAGGACTATTAATTCAAACGACGCAGGTAATCCGCTCAAGCCGATATCTCCGTAAAGCCGATCAATTTTTCTCGGAGGAGAACCTTGTCATGAGCGACGCATCGCCCGAACCAATCTCCAAGCCCCCTTCGATTGCAGAGGTGAGGAGGCGTCGGCGTCCTCTTCGCAATATAAACAATGAGATCGCAGAAAAAATCGGACCGCTCGACAAACTGGCGGTCTGGATCACCGAGCACGTGGGCACGATGGGATTCTTCCTGATAGTCGCAATATGGACGGCTGTCTGGTTGGGCTGGAATTTTCTGGCTCCGCAAAAGCTGCAGTTCGATCCGCCGATGGCTTTCGTGTTCTGGCTCTTCATCTCCAATGTAATTCAGATTTTGCTCATGCCGCTTATAATGGTGGGTCAGAACATTCAGGGTCGCCACGCCGAGGCGCGAGCCGACTATGATCTGGAAATCAACGTTAAGGCGGAGCGCGAGGTCGAGATTATCTTGCGTCATCTCGAATACCAAAACGCGATTCTAATCGCGATGCTGGAAAAGATGGACGTGAACCTGGATGAGGTCATGCACAAGACAAGCCACAAGCATTCGTGACCACGTCGGAGCTTGCCGCGGCGCCACACTCCCGGTCCGCCGGAAGCGCCGAACCCAGGTAACCGTGCTGATCCCAACGCCGAACCGAGACGCCGCCTCGCGCCGAGACAGACCGCCCTTCTCAATCGCCGTTACCACGCGCTCGCGAAGATCAACGGAATAAGGCTTTGCCATCCAGGCTGGCCTCCAACCCCCAGCTAGATATCCGACACAAAAGTTCTCTGGGGCCTCGGGTACCCACGGTGCACTCAGCATACGATGCCGGAATCAGTCGCATATCTGGGCCTCGCATCCTCCAATTTTGTACAAACCGAGCGCGGAGGAAACCCAGGGCAAGGAGCCGCGAGTTGCGTGTGCCAGCGCTTACAAACTCACTTCCACATCATTGGATTCAATTGGCTTAAGGATCGCAAGCAGGGTATCCCGTCTTAACGGCGGTGTTGTTTCTCGGATGATCATGTTGGAATCCGCGCGTGCAGCCGGTTTCGCGCAGTCCATCAGGACCGTGGGGTGGCATGGGTGAAGAAGCAGCTTCCCACTGCCTAGCTTCCTCATTCTGATTGTTTCTTCGTCCCGAAGTGAGACCTCACAACGGCGAAGATTGACCTAACCCAGCGCTGGCCTCGCCAGCTCTGACTGTGTGCGGATACGATTCGGCGGCTGTAAAGCACCAGCAATGACCATTATCGGCAAGTCGAGATGTTAGACAGGGTCAAATCGAGGGCGCGCAACCATCTTAATTTGCTCCTGTCAGCCGCGACCTTTGCCACCTTGCCCAGAGCGGCAAGCTCCAGAAGCGATGGCCCATTTACAGCGGTGATCCTCCGGCGCTGAGTGATTTCCTGGGGCGACCGGGCGGAGGCGTTTTGCGCGAGCACCGCGCAAAACCGCATGGCGATCGGCTGTCCCTCGTTCGCCATTGAGGCGCCGCCCAGTCCGCACATCTCACGCCACCCTTATAGGCCGCGACATTTGCCGCCGTGTCGCAGCCTAAGCGGCAAACTCCAGAAGCAATGGCCCATTGACAGCGCTGATCCTTGCCTATCCCCCGCCGTCATGGAGGCGCTGCCCGGTCCGCACCCCATGCCTTGAAGTTCACGTCCGAAACGCTCGACAGCTTCTTCAGGAAGGCCACAACGGTCCAGATTTCCTGATCAGGCATTGGCGGCTTGCTGGCGCCGAAGCTCGGCATGCCCGTCATCTTGATGCCGTACTTGATAACCCAAAACAGCTCCTGAGGCAGGAGATCATTGACGACCTGTTTGAGGTTGGGCGGAGGATTTAGCCCATCGGAGAATCTGGCCGGTTCCTCGCCGGGGCCGCCGTGACAATTGGTGCAGCCGCGCTGGGAACAGCCATCGTGGCGAATCTGAAATTCGCATGGGCATTCCTCTGAGAGGCGAGACGGCACGCAACCATCTTCATGCGATTCGCTCGCAGTCCATGCAGGATGAAGTTTTCAGTAGATGGGGTATTGGGGCTGGCCTATGCGACGGGCTGGCAGGACGGGTGGCTGCGCTTCAGGCTGATGGTGAGAACGAGGTCCGCACGAAGCGGCCTCAAGCATCAGAGGAGAAACGCAGCCATGGAACACTATGCAGGATTGGACGTGTCGGTGAAAGAGACCAGTGTTTGCGTCGTCGACGGCGCGGGCCAGGTGGTGCGCGAGGTCAAGGTGGCAAGCGAGCCGGGGGCAATCCTTGGGGTTCTGGCAGATGAGGCCTTCACCCTCAAGCGTATCGGCCTCGAGGCGGGGCCGTTGTCGCAGTGGCTCTACGGGGCGCTTGCCGAAGCGGACTTGCCGGTGATCTGTGTCGAGACGCGGCACATGAAGGCGGCGCTGTCGGCTCAGATCAACAAGAGCGACCGCAATGATGCGCGCGGGATTACGCAGATGATGCGGGTCGGCCTGTACCGGCGGGTGCACGTTAAGACCCTCGCCAGCCAGAAACGGCGGATGCTGCTTACGAGCCGCCAACTGCTGCAAGCCAAGGCGCACGACATCGAGAGCGACCTGCGGGGCACGCTGCGCAACTTCGGCCTCAAGGTCGGCCCGGTCAGCCGGGAGAAGTTCGAGGCCCGGATCCGCGAGCTGGTCGTCGACTGTCCGGACCTGGCCGCGATCACCGGGCCGTTATTGATCGCCTGGCGGGCCTTGCGCGAGCAGTTCGCGGTGCTACATCGCCGGCTGCTCGCTGTCGTGGGCGACGACGCGGTCTGCCATCGACTGATGACGGTGCCCGGCGTCGGACCGGTGGTCGCGCTGACCTTCCGCGCCACGGTCGACGTGCCCAGCCGCTTCGCAAACTCCAAGGCGGTCGGTGCTGTCTTCGGCCTGACGCCGCGTCAGCACCAGTCGGGCGAGGTTAACCGGATGGGCTACGTCTCGAAATGCGGCGATGCCATGATGCGCGCAATGCTGTTCGAGGCGGCCCAGGTCATGCTGACCCGGACCACCAAGTGGTCGTGGCTGAAGGCCTGGGGCATGAAGGTGGCCCGGCATCGCGGGATGAAGAGGGCGATCGTCGCCTTGGCGCGGCGGATGGCCGTCGTCATGCACCGCATGTGGGTCGACGGCACCGAGTTCCGCTGGACAAACCTTGCCGAGGCCGCATGAGCGGCCTGCGTCGAGACTGAAAAGGAGAGAGTTCCGCCGGCTGGTGGAGTGATGTCGTCCGCAGGGACGATGGGTGAGGCGAGTCCGTCCTGTCCCTTGTCCTGCCGTCGATCCTACGGCAAGGACGTTCGGTAGATTGTTCCGCCCCATCCTCCTGATCCCATCATGGGAGGGCCTGCGTGCCGATCCCGAAGAGAAGCGAGGAT
>WNFT01002623.1_pt1 | contig 21851 bp, 20 predicted proteins | sample 5400191 | NCBI WGS metagenome assembly WNFT01 (sample SAMN13153359, study PRJNA577476) | soil metagenome | isolation source: 80 cm saprolite under Madrone tree | place: USA:California | collected 2016-06-14 | reverse complement strand
CGTGATGCGGGCAAAGGCCTGGAGCGGTCCCGCGCCGTCGATGGCCGCCGCCTCCTCGAGGGATCGCGGAATCCCATCGAAGAACGTGCGCATCATCCACATCACGAGCGACAGGTTGAACGTGAGGTAGATCACGAGGAGGCCGAGCACGGTGTCGATCAGGCCAAGCCAGCGATAGGTCAGGAAGAACGGGATCGCGAAAGCGATGGGCGGAGCCATCCGTGTCGACAACACCCAGAGGGCGAGGCCGCGGCTCCGGCCGAAGCTCGCCCGTGACAGCGCGTAAGCCGCCGGCACGCCCAGCAGCATCGACGTCAACGTCGTCAATACGCTGACCACGAGGCTATTGACGAACGATCGGGCGAACTTGCCCTGGAAGACTGCCGCGTAGTTGTCGAGCGTGGGGGCGAAGAAAACGGTGGGCGGCACGCGCATCGCCTCCACGTCGGTCTTGAAAGACATCTGCACCAGCCACAGCACGGGAAACAGGGTCGCCGCGAGCAGCAACGCCGATGCCCCGTGGGTCAGCACCGGGCCAAGCCGCCGCCGCGCCACCGCTCGCGCCCCCTTTGACTTACTCGACATCGACGCGGGCTCCCGCCCAGCTCACGATCAGGTAGCTCACGAGAAAGGTGACGGCGAGCACCACCACGCTGATAGCCGCGGAGAAGCCGGGCAGGCTGTACGTGAACCCCTGGAGGAACGCGTAGTAGTTCGTCGCTTCGGTCACCGTGCCCGGTCCGCCGCCCGTCATGATGAAGATGAGCGGGAAGGCCTTGACGCTGTCGATGAGACGGAACAGCGTGGCGACGACGAGGGCAGGCTTGAGGAGGGGCACGGTGACGTAGCGGAAGACCTGCCACGGGGAGGCCCCGTCGAGTCGCGCGGCTTCCAGCGGCTCGCTCGGCAGCATCTGGAGCGCGGCGAGCAGCATGAGCATCACGAAGGGGAACCACTCCCAGACATCGGCCACGATCACCGCCCATAGGGCGAGCTTCGGATCCGCCAGCCAGGCCGGCTGGGGAAGCCCGAGGAGCCCCAGCGACCAGTCGAGGATGCTGATGTCCGGCGTGAAGAGGATCTTCCAGATGAGGGCGACCACCACGGGCGGCAGCACCATGGGGACGATGAAGATCGCGCGCACCAGCTCGAGGAAGCGCATGCGCCCGTTCAGCAGGAGCGCGATGGCAAAGCCGATGACCATCTGGAGGGCGACCGTCCAGAACGAGAGCTGTGCCTGCACCCAGACCGAGTTCCAGAACCGGCCGTCGGCGGCGAGCTGCCGGTAGTTGGTCAGCCCGGTCCAGCGCCTGGAGGCGGGATTGGTCAGGTCGATCGGAGTGAAGCTCGTCACCACGAGGTAGAGGAGCGGGAGCACGGTGACCAGCGCGAGCACGATCACCGCCGGCGTGACGAAACCGACGAACACGACCCGGCGCGCGCGGACCCACGACCGGCGCGCTGGGCGCGCCAGTGGCCAGGGCAGCGCGCGGTCCGGAGTCGTCTCGATCCTCTCCACGGGCGAGAGACTCAGCCGCCGGCGAGGGCGCGATTGGACGGACGGTGGCGTGGGACCAATTTGGTGCCCCTCCTCATCGAAGAGCGTCGAGTGCCAATTAAGGCACATCGAATATGGCCCTTCAAGCCACATGAAATGCTCACGGATCGGCGGGACCAGTTCAGCCCGTTTGACCGGAACCCGTCGATCTGGCAGCATCGCGGCCGTGGCGGAACGCTCATCCCAGACCCTGAGACCCTCGTGTGCTCGAGGAGCGCTCGCTCTTGCCGTCCTGGCTGGACTCCTGGCGGGTCCGTTGTGGGCCGCCGGCGCCGAGGCGCAACACCTCGACCGCGAGGTCGAAGCCACGCTCAAAAGTCTGTACGAGACAACTCCCGCAGCCAGGGAATTGGCCCGCACGGCGAAGGGCATCCTCGTTTTCCCGGAAATCGCCAGGGACAACTACGTCCTTGGCCTCCAGACCGGCCACGGCGCATTGCTGATGGGCGGCAAGATCGTTGCCCACTACACCGCCACCTCGGTCATTTACGGATCGCAAGCGGGCGTCTTGCCATTCGGGTACGCGCTCTTCCTCGTCACCGACGCTGCGCTGAATCGCCTCAACCAGAGCGGAGGGTGGGAAGTCGGCAAGGACGCCGGAGTGTTCATCATGCCTGCCGGTACCGCCACGTTGCCCGACGGGACAATGGACAAGCAGACGGGAACAATGGATGGCGCTCTAGATTCAGCTCGATTCGCTTGAGGCGCTGGAGGTCAGCCCCGAGCTTCGCCGCCTCGCTCCTCAGCCGGAGCGTCTCTGCCTCGCGCATCGTGAGCTCGGCCTGACGCGCGGCGAGCTCGGCCTCGCGGGTGACGAGCTCGACGAGCGCGGCCTGCCACGCCCGGGCGTCCGATGCCCACTCGCCCCGCGGATACCCGGCGAGGAGCCGCTCGAAGGCAAGCTTGGCCGCTCGGTAGTCCCGGAGTCCGCTCGAGGGATCCACGTACAGCCGCGCGAGATTGTAGAGCGCGCGCGCGTGCAGCGCGTCCCGTTCCGGCATGGCGGCGATCTGCGCGTAGAGATCGCGCGCCGAGCCGGGTTGCCCCTGTCGAACCAGTTCGTCGGCGCGGGCCAGCAGCTGAGCGGATTCCGATCGCCCCTCGGGCTTGCCGCGGAGCCAGTCGACCGCACCGCAGCCTGTGCAGAGAGCTCCCAGCGTCAGGACGAGGACAAGGCGTCTCATGAGGGAGGCGCCGCTCTCGGAAGACGGACGGTGAAGCAGGTTCCTTTTCCCTCATCGCTGTCGACCACGATCGAGCCATCGTGGGCTTCGACCAGCTCCTTGACGATGGCGAGACCGAGCCCGGAGCCCTTTCGGCCGCGGTGCGCCTGCTGATACGGCTCGAAGATCTTGGGGAGAGCCGCGGTCGGGATCCCCGGCCCGTTGTCTCGCACCACCAGCTCGAGGTGCGTCGCGGCATCGGTCATCGCGACTCGCACGGAACCTCCGGCCGGCGTGAACTTGATCGCGTTGCCGACCAGGTTGAGAACCACCTGGGTCAGCCCTTCCTCGTCGGCCATGATCACGAAGTTGACACCCGTCGAGGCCTCCTCCAGGAGCAGACCCTGCTGCTCCGCCTGGGCACTGAGCACGTCGAGGGCCCGAGCCACGACTTTGTCCAGCGCGACGGGTTGCCGCTCCAGGGGGAACACGCCCGCCCGGAGCCGATTGAAGTCCAGGACCCGGGTGACCAGGCCGAGGAGACGATCGACGCTGTCGTCGATCGACGCCAGCCACTGGCGCTCCTTCGCGTCGAGGGTTTGCTGCCCCCGCTTCATGAGGAGCTGGGTGGCGGCCCGGATCGCCGTGAGCGGGTTCCGGATCTCGTGTGAGATCTGAGAGAAGAACTGCTGCTTGAGCGTCTCCATTTCTCGCAGCTGCTCGGCCATGCGATTGAAGGCGTGCGTCAGCTCCCCGATCTCGTCCCCCGTCTCGACCGTCAGCTCCCGGAAGCTGCCGTCCGCCACCTGCCTCGTCGCCGCGGAGAGCCGACGAACCGATCGTGTCAGACGGAAGACCACCACGCCCGTCGCGCCGACGGCCGCGACAAGGCTCACGGCCAAGGTGACGAGCACGGTAGTCCAGGTGCGGCGTTCCAGCCCCCGGACCACGGCCTGCGCCCGGGTGACTTCGGCGGAGGTTGCCTCGCTGAGCTGCGTCAACGCGCGATCCAATCGCTCGGCGGCTGCTCGCGCCGGCCCTTCTGACACGCGCAGGGCCTGCGCCGTGTTGCCCCGGCTGAGTAGCGCCCGCTCCCTGTTCACGTGCTGCTGGTAGGTCGCGAGGGCCACGACCGCCTCACGGTAGCTCTTCTGCTCCGCGGTCGACCTGAGGAGGGGGTCCAATCCCTCGAGGTCGGCGGCTGCGCGCTCCGCGCGCTCCTTCAGGAGATCCCCGTAGGCCCGATCGCGCAACACCAGATAGCGGGCTTCGATCCGAAGCAGCCGCGGGACGGCCTCCTGGAGAGACACTTCGACCTGGAGGGCCGGGAGGGACTGGCCGGTGATGTCTCGATGCGCCCGGACCAGGTGATCCACGGCGCGTAGACTCCAGGCAGCGACGCCGACCAGCGCCAGGATAACCAGCGTGGACGCGGCGAACATTTTTGACGCCAACCGCATGCTGATCCTCGCGATCTCCCGGGGCGCCACACCTGATCGGTGATCTTCGTGATGTAGAACGCCAGGCAGCACCATTTCGGGCCAAGGCGATCGAGGCATCTCCCCCCGGCCTTCTGGAGGAAGCGCTCTACTCCTTCCGAGCAAGCGCTGAGCCAGGAAGCGCGCGTGTCAATTCAATGGTTTGGCGGGCGTTCAGCCGGGGGAAGGTCCCCAGGAGCGTCAGCCGCTGCCGCAAATGGGAATGCAGACGGCCGGCGGCTACGGCCAACGCTTCGCGGCGGCTCGTCGGCGCGCAAAGGGCGACGAGCGGCCCAAGAGCTCGCGAATCTTGTAAGCGAGCTCGCCCAGCTCACAGGGCTTCATGATGACGGGATCGCCGAGGACGGTCCGGTAGTCAGAGACAAGCTCGCTGGAAAAGGCGGTCATGAACAGCACCTTCGTCTTGGGCCGGATCAGGCGGAGGCGCTTGGCGAGCATCCAGCCGTTCACGCGCGGCATCACGACGTCCGTCAGCAGCACGTGGATCGGTCCGCCGTGTGTCTCGGCGATCCGCAGCGCCTCTTCGCCGCCCGTCGCCTGCAGAACGTCGTAGCCTTCTTCCCCCACGAGGAAGTCCACCGTCACGCGGAGCACCCAGGGGTCGTCATCCACCACGAGAAGGGTCTCCGAGCGCCGCGGCCTCTTCAACCCGGCCAGCGGCGAAGTCTCTGCGTCTGGAGCGAGATCCGGGGAAGTTCGCTCATCCATGACTTATCGGGGAAGGCGCAGCAGGGTCGTCATGGAGCGATCCGATGGAGCACCGGGCGGTCGGCGAAGCTGCAGAATCGTGCGCGATGCTCGGCCACCGCCGTATACGGCAGCACGCGCAAGAGCTCTTCGGGCGTCGTGAGGCCCGCGACGAGGCGCTCGTGGGCATCCTCGGCCATGCTGAAGGTGGTGCGCTGGGCGCTCTCGCGTATCTCGTCAAAGGGCGCCTGCCTGGTAATGAGAACCGCGTCCTGGTCGTCGGGCACCCAGAGATCGGCGACGATCATCCGGCCCTTGTAGCCGCTGAAGCCGCACTCCGCGCAGCCGGCGCCCTGGTAGAACTTCAGAAGAACCGGCTCGGGCTGAAAGAACTCGTTCAGCACGTGTGGCGACGGCGTGTACGGCTGGCGACAGAACAGACAGGTCCGACGAACGAGCCGTTGCGACATCACGCCGATCAGCGATGAGGCGATGAGCGAGGATTCGATCCTGAGATCGAGCAGGCGCGGTAGCGTGGCGATCGCGCTGTTGGTGTGGAGCGTGCTGAGGAGGAGATGGCCGGTCTGGGCGGCGCGGAAGGCCATTTCCGCGGTCTCCTGGTCACGGATCTCGCCGACCATGATGATCTCCGGGTCGTGCCGGAGAAACGCCCGCAGGTAGCTGGCGAAGGTGTTGCCGATGGCGTCGTTGACCTCCGACTGGCTCAGCTCGTCGTAGACGTACTCCACGGGATTCTCGGCCGTGAGAATGCGGATCTCCGGGCGATGGAGCTTCATCAAGACCGCGTAGAGCGTCGTCGACTTGCCGGAGCCCGTGGGGCCGGTCACCAGGAAGATGCCCGTGGTGCGCTGGAGCAGCGCTTCGAGGCGGCGGGAGACGGTCGGCGACAGGTCGAGCTCCGTGATGGAGCGCGGGGCCCGGGTCCGGTCCAGGATGCGGATGACCACGCTCTCCCCCGAGTAGCTCGGGATGACCGAGACGCGCAGGTCGATGGTGACCGTGCTGCCTGCGCGCTCGACGGTGACCTGGAAGCTGCCGTCCTGCGGCCGACGACGCTCGGCGATGTCGAGGGTGGCGAGAATCTTGATGCGGGACATGATCTCCCGCATGTTGTGATCGAGGCTGTCCTGCAGGCTACCGAAGTGCGGCTGGCGGAGCACGCCGTCCACCCGGTGCCGCACGTGCAGCCCGGAGGGCAGCATCTCCAGGTGGATGTCGCTGCAGTGATTCTCGAGGGCGCGAGACAGGATCTGCCGGAAGAGCTCATCGGCCCGCCGGCTCGTTTGCTCGTCAAAGAGCATCGACGGGCCGAGGGTGGTGTCGACGGGCACCTGCACCTCGGTGACTGCGTCGTTACCGAGCCGTTCGCCGGTCTCCGGCGTGCCATCGTAGAGGCGGCGAAACGCGCGCTGGATGGCGCGGCTCGGAGCGGTGACGACGGTGATGGCGAGGCCCGTCAACCGCATGAGGTCGTCGATCACGGCCCCCGCCGTCGGGTCGTCCAGCCGCGCGTAGCTTCGGTTGATCAGGCGCGCCAGGCCGCGATCGATCCTCACCTTTTCCAGATCGATGAACGGCACGCTGAGCTGCACGCTCAGCGCCTGGCGCATGGTTTCGTCGGTGATGTACTCGAGCTTGAGCAGGACCTTGCCGAGAGGAAGCTTCAGGCTGGCCTGCTGCGCGAGGGCGTGCTCGAGCTGATGTTTGGTGATGGCACCGCCGGCGAGAAGGATCTCACCCAACCGGGAGCGCTGGGTCGGGTCGGGCTTCTTGTCGCCGATCAGGACTCGTTTCAGAGGCGGATTCCTCCTGTCGCTTCATCCAATGTGCAAGAGAAGGGCCAGCGCAAGAAGCCGTGCAATCAAGCATTTTCCGTGCGGGGCAGCCAGGCGCTGACGAGCAGGGTCAGACGAGGTGACGATGGTCGGTCACACCGGTCAAGCGTAGCTGGGATGGGGCGTGCGCCGGGGAGCCGCCCTAGCCCTTCAGCGCTCCCGCGGTCAGGCCGCGCACGAGGAAGTTACGCACGAGGAACGAGAAGATCAGCACGGGCAGCATCACCAGGGTGCCGCCGGCGGCGATCTTGCCCCACTCCCAGCCCTCGTAGTTCATGAAGTTGACGACGGCGACGGGGGCCGTCATGGCCTCCGTGCGGGTCAGGATGAGCGCGAAGAAGAAATCGTTCCACGCGTAGAGGAAGCAGAGGATGGCGGTGGCGGCCAGGCCCGGCGCCGACAGGGGCAGGACGATGCGCAGAAAGGACTGGCGGAGGGTGGCCCCGTCGATCCAGGCGGCCTCCTCCAGCAGCCGCGGCGTGGCGTCGAAGAACGAGCGCATCAACCAGACGACCAGCGAGAGGTTGAAGGTCAGGTAGATGACGACGAGCCCGGTGCGCGTGTCGAGGAGGCCCAGGTGCCGATAGGCGAGGAAGTAGGGGATGGTGAACGCGATGGGCGGCGCCATGCGGCTGGCCAGGACCCACAGGGAGAGCTGGCCGGCCGCGCGAAACCGCGCGCGGGAGAGCGCATACGCGCCCGGCACGCCGAGCAGCATGGCGAGGACCGTCGACGTCACGCTCACGGCGGCGCTGTTGGTGAACGAGCGGCGGAAGGTCGAGTCCCAGAGCGCCCGGTAGTTCTCGAAGGTGGGCGCGAAGAGGAGCTTCGGCGGGAACGCGAAGATCTCCTCCTGCGTCTTGACGGACATCTGCAGCAGCCACAGGAACGGCGCCAGCACCGCGACCACAAGCAAGATCACCACGACATGCACGACCATCCGCTGGGGGTCAGGTCTTACAATGTGACATCGCGGCCCCGGCCGCCGGCGTGGCCAACCGAAATGTCGTTTTGTAAGACCTGACCCCTTACTCAGGGGACGTCTCCCAGCCGACGGCGCGGACGATGAACGCGCTCGCGATCACGGTCAGGGAAACGAGGATCACCGTGATCGCGCTCGAGTAGCCGAGCTGCGAGAAATTGAAGGCCTGCACGTAGGAGTAGTAGTTCGTGACCTCGGTGACGGTGCCGGGCCCGCCGTCCGTCAGGATGAAGATCAGAGGGAAGGCCTTGATGCTGTCGATGAGCCGGAAGAGGCCGGCCACGAGGAGGACACCGCGCAGGAAGGGCAGCACCACGTACACGGTGACCTGCCAGGGGCCGGCGCCGTCGATGCGGGCGGCGTCGACCTGCTCCTCGGGCAGCACCTGGAGCCCCGCCAGGATCATCAGCATCGTGAAGGGGAACCATTCCCAGATGTCTGCGACGATGATGGCGCCCAGGGCGTAGCTGGGGTGGGTGATAAACGTGGGCAAGGGCCAGCCGAGGGAGGCCATCGCCCAGTGCACGGGACTGATGTCCGGCGTGTACAGCACCTTCCAGATGATGGCCACCACGATCGGCGGCAGCACCATGGGGATCAGGAAGACCGTGCGGAGCGCTTCGAGCGTGCGGGAGCGCAGGTTCAAGAGCAGCGCCACGCCGAAGCCCAGCAGGAGCTGCAGGCTGACCGTCCAGAACGAGAGCTTGAGCTGGACCCACAGCGACCCGTGGAGGCGGCCGTCGGAGAGCAGGAACGCGTAGTTGCGAAAGGGGCGCGAGAAGTCCCACTGCGTCGCCGGCCGCGTCAGGTTGAGCGGCGTGAGGCTGGTGGCGAGGAGGTAGAGCGTCGGGAGCAGCGTCACCACGCCCAGGACGACCAGGGTTGGGCCGAGGCACCACCAGTGGAACCGGCGCTCGAGCGCGGCCACGCCCGAGCTCGCCGCGCGGGCCCTGGCGCGACCAGCGATCGCGATGGCGGCCATGCGGCTCAGACGTCGAGCTTGATACCGCCCCGCTTGAGCTCCTCGACCGCCTCGGCCTGGGCCTGCTTCATCGCGTCGCGCGCATTCTGCTGCTTGGTGGCGATGCGCTCCATGGCCTTGTTGATCTTGTCGCCCACCTGGGGAAACACCGGCACCGTGCGGTATTTCATGTACCCGCTCTTGCCGCCCAGCTCGAGCACCTTGAGGTAAAGGGCGGCCACGTCCTGGCCGTTGAAGGTCATCGATTTCCGGTAGGCGGGATCGTCGATGATCGAGCGCCGGCACACGGCCGCGTAGCCCTTCTCGATCGAGATGCGCCTCAGCGTGTCCTTGCTCATGGCCCACGTGATGAACGCCCACGCCGCCTTCTTGTTCTTGGCGCCGAGCGGGATGCCGAAGCCGTGGCTGTTGGAGCCGGGGAACGGGCCGGCAGGGCCCGCGGGCATCAGCTCGTAGCGGGTGGTGCTCTTCACCTTGCTCTCCTCGTGCTTGGCGAGCGGGGTCATCCAGCCGATGGCCTGCGTGCGGATGTTGGCGCGGCCGGAGAGCTGGGCCCGCATGGCCTGATCGTCGGTGTAGGAGAGGAGGCCCGGCGGGCCGTACTTCACGAGCAGGTTGGCGTAGTACTCCGCCGCCTGGGCCGCCTGCGGAGTGTCGAGCACGGGCGTGAGATTGTCCGGCGGATCCTTGAAGACGCGCCCGCCGAAGCCCATGAGGTAGGGGATCCAGTTCCAGTGGTGCAGCTTGTCGGCGACGAAGGCCGCCACGCCGTCCTTGCCGTTCGTCGCCTCGCAGACCTGCACGAGCTGCTCGAAGGTCGTCGGCATCCTGAGCCCGGCCTTCTCGATGAGATCGCCGCGGGCCGCCCCCGTGATCATGGCCCCCGCCTCCCACGCGAAGCCGTAGGTGGCGCCCTTGGCATCCTGCAGGGAGGACTGGGCGCCCGCCACGAAGTCCTTGGCGTCGAAGTCGGGCGGCGTCTGGTTCCGGTCGCTCATGAGCTCGTCGAGCGGCGTCATCCAGCCCGCCCCGATCCAGCGGCCGGAGTAGATGAAGGTCACGTTGAGGAAGTCCCACGCGCTGCCTTTGGTCGACAGCTCGAGGTCGGCCCGCTGGTTGTAGACGGGGAAGGCCTGGGTCGTGAAGTCCACCTTCATCCCGGTCTTTTCTTCGAACTCCGGGATGTATTCCTTCAGGTAGCTGTGGAAGACGTGCTGGAACGAGGCGCCGTGGATGGTCACGCCCGCGAAGGGCTTGGCCTGGCCCAGCACCGCCGGCGCCCGGAGCGCGATGGCCGCCACCGCCGCCGAGCGAGCCGTCTGCTTGAGGAACGCGCGTCTTCTCATCTGCTCCTCCTTAGTCTCGGTAGGTGCCGGAAGCGATACTGCTCCGGCACCGGCGACCCAGTCAAGGAGCGTTCGCGCGGGAAGTCCCCGCTCCAAGTTTGAAGCCGGCCATGTCGGACGCGACCGACATCTTCCCGCGTGATAGTATCCGGCGAGGGTTTTCCCAATGCCGGCTCGCTACGATCCCAGACGACCCGACGTCATCGCCGACCCGTTCCCCAGCTACCAGGTGCTTCGTGCGGAGGACCCCGTCCACTGGAGCGACAGCCTGGGCGGCTGGGTGCTCACGCGATACGACGACGTCAAGAACGCGCTGCTCGATCGACGCTTCTCTGCGGATCGGATCACGCCCTTCGCGAAGCATCTGACGGCAGAGTCGCGCGCGAGCGTCGCGAATCTGGTCGAAGGGCTCGGCGACTGGGCAGTGTTCACCGACCCCCCCAAGCACACGCGGCTTCGCGGCGTCATGAATACCGCGTTTACCTCGCGCGCGATCGAGAGCCGGGAGCCGATCATCCAGAGCATCGTGGACCGCCTCCTCGACGCCATCACTCCGACCGGGCACACGGACCTGATCGCGGATTTCGCCTATCCTCTCCCCGCCGCCGTCATTGCCGGCATGCTCGGCGCCTCCGTGGACGACCTCGACCGGATCAAGCGCTGGTCCGATGATCTCGCCGCCTTCGTGGGGAGTGCGCTTGCCACCCCGGACAAACGCACCCGCGCCCAGCGGGCCATGGTCGACATGTCCGGCTACTTTCACGCCTTGGTGGCCGCGCGCCGGGCCGAGCCCCGGGACGACATGATGACCGCCATGCTCGCCGCCGAAGGGCGGGAGGACGGACTCAGCGAGGACGAGCTGGTGGCAACCTGCGTGCTGCTGCTTTTCGCCGGGCACGAAACCACGACGAACCTGATCGGCAACGGGATCGTGGCCCTGCTCCGGCATCCCTCCCAGCTGGCGGCGCTGGCCGCCGACCCGCGCCTGGCCGCCTCGGCCGTCGAGGAGCTCATGCGCTACGACGGGCCCACCCAGGCCGTGACCCGCATTGCCGTCGAGGACGTGGAGCTGCGCGGGCGGTCCATCCGACGCGGCGCCCGGCTCTTCCTCAACCTGAGCGCGGCGAATCGCGATCCGGACCAGTTTGCCGATCCCGAGCAGCTGGACGTGCGGCGCCAGGACAACCGGCATCTCGCGCTCGGCCACGGCATCCACTTCTGCGTGGGGGCACCGCTGGCCCGCCTCGAGGCCCGGCTGGCCATTCCCGCGGTGCTGCGCCGTCTGCCCGATCTGCGGCTGGAGACCGATGCGCTCCGGTGGAGCGATTCCTACGTGCTCCGGGGCGTGGCGGCGCTGCCGCTCGGCTTCTCGAAGGCGGCCGGATAGACTCGCGCGAACAAATCGACGAGGCGCCCTTTGCAGTGAGGGTTGACGGTGCCGCGCTGTCTTGACGCTAGATTTCCGCTAGGGCATTCTTGTGTCCGGCCGGTCCAGGGCTCGAGAGCGAAGATGCTTGAAACGCGAGCGCTTGCCCCCGGAGCGACAGAGAGGGCACCGCACGATCCTTACCACTTGGAAGGAGCACCTCATGGACTCACCATTGCTGAAGCCGGTGCCCGTCGGTCGCCCGTCGCTCTTTGATGTTCCCCGCTGTAGCGACCTCGACATTCTGGACGCCGATCTTGCCGTGGTAGGAGTGCCCTTCAGTGTGCCCTACGATCTTTATCGCTCGACGCTCTGCAGTACCGCGCCCCAGACGATCCGCGAACAGTCGATGCGATTCGCGCCGCGCTATCTGACACACTACGATTTCGACTTCGGGGGCGATCTGCTCGCCGGCCGTCGCGTCGAGATGGTCGATTGCGGAGACGTGGCCACCACCCCCAGTGCGATCCAGGAGAATCCCGGCCGGATCACCGAGGTGATCCGCAAGATCCTGGAACGCAAGGCCATCCCGATCGTCCTGGGCGGCGAGCATTCTATTCCCATTCCCGTCATGCGCGCCTACGAGGGACATGGGCCCATCTTCATCGTCCACGTCGATGCCCACCTGGACTGGCGTGACGAGATTGGCGGGATCCGGGACGGGCTGAGCAGCCCGCTGCGTCGGGCATCCGAGATGCCGTGGTTCTCTGGCATGGCGCAGATCGGCCTTCGAGGGTTCGGGAGCGCCCGGAAGGAAGAGTTTGATGCCGCCCGCGCGTACGGGAGCATCCTCGTGGGCGCGGAAGAGCTCCACGAGGCTGGGGTCGACGAAATCTTGCGGCGGATACCGACGTCGGAGCGCTACTACATCACCATCGACGCAGACGGCTTGGATCCGACGATCGCGCCCGGCGTGGCGGGACCGGCCCCGGGCGGCGTGACGTATTCGCAAGTGACGAACCTGATCCGTGGAGTGGCCGCCAAGGGACGGATCGTCGGCTACGATTTCGTCGAAGTCGTCCCGAGCGCTGATGTGGGAAACATCACGAGCTATCTCGCGGGGAGGCTCATCCTCACACTGCTCGGCGCTCTCTGTCACACCGGACAGATCGGGAAGTAGAAGAGTTCCCTGCGATGCGAACGACGCGCCGCGGGTTCATATATGGCGTCGCCGCGGTGGCCGGCGGTCTTGCCGTCGAACGGAACGTCTTCGCGCGGAACGCCGAGGCGCAGACGACCAAGAAGACCGAGCTCGTCATTGCTCAGAGTGGCGACATCTCGAAGCTCGATCCGCATCTGAGTACGGCCGGCCTGGACGTCACGGTGACGTTCAATCTCTATGACAATCTCGTCAGCCGGCACCGCGACAACAAGCTGCATCCATCCTTGGCGCTGAGCTGGAGCGCCGTGCAGCCCACGACGTGGCAATTCAAGCTTCGCCCGGGTGTGAAGTTCCACAATGGGGACCCATTCAGCTCGGCCGACGTGAAGTTCAGCATCGAGCGTACCTATGACCCCCAGGCGAAGACCAACGTCTCCACCATCTTCACGACGATCGATCGCATCGACACTCCGGACGCGTTCACGGTCAACTTCGTCACGAAGAAGCCCGATCCTCTCTTGCCGGCGAGACTCGCCTTCTACGGCGGCCAGATCATGCCGAAGAAGTATTTTGAGGCCGTGGGCGCCGACCAGTTCAATGCCAAGCCTGTCGGCAGCGGGCCCGTCCGATTCGTGTCCTGGCGGAAGGACGATCAGCTCGTACTCGAGGCAGTGCCGGACTACTGGGGCGGACGGGTCGGTTTCAGTCGCCTCGTCTTTCGGCCGATCCCGGAGACGGCGGCCCGGATCGCCGCCCTTCTGAAGGGTGAAGTCGACATGATGTTGAAGCTCCCTCCGGATCACATCGAGCAAGTTCGGAACCATCCGACGACCAAAGTCGAGTCCGCCCTCTTCGCTGGGCAGTTCGTGCTCGCCGTGAACTCCAAGCGGCCACCCTTGGACAATCCCCTGGTCAAGCAGGCGCTCTCCCTGGCCATCGATCGCGAGCTGCTCGTGAAAGAGCTGTGGCATGGGCAGGGGATCGTGCCCAACGGCCCGATCGCGAAGGGCGACAATCATTACGATGACAAGCGGCCCCCGCTCCGGCATGATCCGGCGGCGGCGCGTCAGCGCCTCCAAGCCGCGGGCTACAAGGGAGAGGAGATTGTTCTCGAGAGCACGTCCGGCGTGCTCTCGAACGACAAGGCGATGTCGGAGGCGATCATCGCCATGTGGCGCGATGTTGGGATCAATGCCAGGGTCGAGCTCATTGAGGCAAGTGTCCGCGCCCAGAAGATCCGAGACCGAAGCCTGAAGGGCCTGCTCTGGATCGAGCCGGCGTCGACTCTTGGCGATCCAGACGGCATGATGTGGCGTCTGCTCGCCCCGGGCGCCGTCTATGAATACTGGCGGCAGCCGAGATTCGAAGAGCTCGGCAACGCGGCCCGCTTCAGTCTCGATGAAAGCTTCCGGGGCAGGGCCTACGCGGAGATGAGCCAGATCATCCTGGAGAACTTCCCGTGGATCCCCGTCATCCAGGCGAGCGATTCTTACGGGCTTCAGCGATACGTCGAATGGAAGCCTTACCCGAACCAGCAGATCGAGCTTCGGGCGCACAACTTTCGGTTTCGCCAGGCCTAGATGATCCGTGTCCTGACCGGCGCCACCTTGATCGACGGCACCGGCGCCGCTCCCGTGCCCGATGCCGCCGTGGTCATCGACCATGACCGTATCATCGCCGCCGGACCGAGGGCGGCCACGACCTGGCCCGCGACTGCCGAGGTCGTCGACGTGGCCGGCCGCACCCTGATTCCCGGGCTGATCGATGCGCACGACCACATGGCCTCGCACGGGTACGGCCTCGCCACGCGCTGGGGCCTGGAGGCTCCCGCCAGCACGACGCACCTGAGAACGGGGCGAGTGCTCGCGGAGACGCTGGCCATGGGCTACACGACCGTCCGCGACGCCGGCGGGCTCGACGCGGGCTTCAAGCTCGCCATCGAGCAGGGTCTGATCCAGGGGCCGCGCCTGGTGCTGGGCATCCAGATCATCTCTCCCACCGGCGGCATCGGCGATAGCGTCAGCCCCTCGGGTCACGCGTGCTGTGCCGTCTACGATCCGCTCCTGCCGAACAGCGTGGGCAACGGGCCGGACGAGGTGCGGGACGTGGTGCGGACCATGGTGCGGGCGGGCGCGGACGTCATCAAGACCGCCACCACCGGAGGGGCGAGCTCGCGGCCGGGGCACGGACCGCTGGACGCTGCCTTCTCGCTCGGGGAGATGCAGGCGCTGGTCACGGAGTCGCACGCTCTCGGACGACGGGTGATGTGCCACGCGCTCGGAGGCCCGGGCCTGCGGACGGCACTCGTGGCGGGCGTCGACTCGATCGAGCACGGGTGCTATCTGGACGAGGAGCCCGAGCTGATGACGCAGATGGCCGCTCAGGGCACCTTCTTCGTGCCCACGCTCACCGTGTACGTCTACCACCGGGAGAGCCCGTCACCCCACGTGCGGGCCCGGGCCACCGAGCTCTACGCGCACCACGTGGCCAGCGTGCGCCGGGCTCTCGAGCTGGGCGTGCCGATCGCTGCCGGCACGGATGCGGGCGGCCACGGTCACCCGAAGAACGCGCTCGAGCTCCAGTACCTGGTCGACGCGGGCCTCACCCCCATGCAGGCGCTCCGCTCCGCCACGCAGTGGGCGGCCCGGTGCCTCGGGCTCGAGCGCGAGCTCGGCACGATCGAGAAAGGGCGGCTGGCCGACGTGGTGGTGGTGAACGGCAATCCGCTCGACGACCTGAAGGTGCTCCTGGATTCCACGCGCATCGAGCTGGTGCTCAAGGGAGGGGTCATCAGCGCGGATCGGCGGAGCTCGTCGCCGCGCTAGTCTCGAAGGGCAGGACCGTGGGGGCAGCCGCGACCTTGCAGACCGGGCCTCATCCGCGCTAGGTTGGCGCCATCCATGAGCCGTTCCGTCGTCACGCTGGTCGGAGTGTCGAAAGCCTACGGACGCACCGTTGCCCTCAACAACGTGTCGCTCGACGTCGCCGAGGGCGAGTTCGTCACCCTGCTCGGACCGAGCGGCTCGGGCAAGACCACCACGCTGATGCTGATCGCCGGCTTCGAGCGACCGACGAGCGGAGAGATCCTCATCCGCGGCGAATCCGTGGTCGCGCAGCCGCCCGAGAAGCGCGACATCGGCATGGTCTTCCAGAGCTACGCGCTCTTTCCCCACATGACGGTGTTCGACAACGTCGCCTTTCCCTTGAGGACGCGCCGGCTTGCCGGCTCGGAGGTGACGCGACGGGCGGGCCAGTCGCTCGAGGCCGTGCGAATGTCCGGCCTGGACGGCCGGTATCCCCGGCAGCTCTCGGGCGGCCAGCAGCAGCGCATCGCGCTGGCCCGGGCCCTCGTCTATCGCCCCTCGCTCCTCCTCATGGACGAGCCGCTGGGGGCCCTGGACAAGAAGCTTCGCGAAGAGATGCAGAGCGAGCTCAAGAGCCTGCAGCGCGAGCTGGGCATCACCACGCTCTACGTCACGCACGATCAGCAGGAAGCCCTGGCGCTCTCGGACCGGATCGCCATCGTGAACGGGGGTGATCTCGTCCAGGTGGGCGCGCCGCTCGAGCTCTACGAGCGCCCCGCCACCGACTTCGTGGCCGGCTTCCTTGGCGATGTCAATCTCGTCGACGGCGTCGTGGTCGAGATTGCCGGCGGGTCGGGGCGAATCCGGATCACGGAAGGGCTCGACGTGTCGACGCCGGAAGGGCCGGCGCTCGCCGTCGGCAAGCGCGTCCGCCTGACCATCAGGCCCGAGCGCCTCGAGATCACGGCCACGGAACCGGCGGGGCCGAACGGCTGGCGTGGGCGCGTGCGCGAGGTGGCTTTCTACGGAGAGCTCGTGCGCTACGGTGTGGACGTGGCGCCCGGCGTGGTCCTCAAAGTGAGCCGACCATTCCGCGGTCAGGAGACACTCTTCGTTGCGGGGCAGGAGATCTGGCTCGCCTCGAGGCCCCACGACTGGCGGCTGTTCGCGTGAGACCGCGATCCGGCTGGGGACAGGCGCTCGCAATGGTCGGCCCCGCCCTGGTCCTGCTCATCGCGATCTATCTCTATCCGCTGGCACGGCTCATCCTCCTCAGCCTCACGGGCGGAGCCGGCGGGGGACTGGGATTCGACGCCTATCACCGGTTCCTGGAGAGCTCGGTCTATCTGGCCGTCTTGCTTCGTACCTTCCGCATCGGCCTGATGGTCACCGTGGTCTGCCTGGTCGCCGCCTATCCGGTCAGCTACGTGCTGACCCGGGTCGGGGCGGTCGCGCTCAGGATCATCATGGTGCTCGTCCTGCTGCCTCTGTGGACCAGCATCCTGGTGCGAACCTATGCCTGGATGGTCCTGCTCCAGGCCAACGGCGTGCTGAACAACCTCCTCCGGCGGCTGCACGTGATCGACGAGCCGCTCCGGCTCATGTACAACGAAACCGGTGTCGTGATCGGCATGGCGCAGGTGCTCCTGCCGTTCGCCATCCTGCCGATCTACGCGTCGCTGCGGAACATCGATCCCCGGCTACCCGCGGCCGCCCAGGTCATGGGGGCGGGGCCGTGGCGGCGCTTCCGATCGGTGACGCTGCCGCTCAGCCTGCCGGGGGTGGCGGCCGCCGGCCTGCTCGTCTTCGTCCAGGCCCTCGGCTTCTTCATCACCCCCGCCCTCCTCGGAGGTTCGCGGGTCATCACGCTGGCGATGGTGATCGAGACGCAGGTCGTGGATCTGCTCGACTGGAGCCTCGCCTCCGCGGTGGCGATGGTCTTGCTGGCCGTGACCGTGGTGCTCGTGATCGGCTTCGACCGGCTCCTCGGTCTCGACAAGGTGTGGGTGTGACGGGCGAGCGGACGCATCCGCTGCTGTGGGCCGTCACCGGCATCGTCCTCGCCTACCTCGCCCTGCCCAGCCTCGTCGTCGTCATCATGTCGCTGAGCGGCGGGCGCTTCCTGGAGTTCCCGCCGAGCACGCTGTCCATGCGGTGGTACCAGGCATACTGGTCGAGCACGTCGTGGATGGACGCCACGGTGCGCAGCCTCGAGGTAGCGGTCATGGTCACCGCGTTGGCCACCTCGCTCGGCACCCTCGCCTCCATCGCCCTCGTTCGGCTCGTCGTCCCGGGCAAGAGCGCCCTCCGCGCGCTGGTCGTCTCGCCGATCATGGTCCCGACCATCGTGCTGTCGATCGGCATCTACAGCGTCTATGCGCGCTGGCGGCTCATCGGCACGGCCACCGGTCTCGTGCTGGCCCATACCGTCCTGGCGCTTCCGTTCGTGGTCCTCAACGTCACCGCCGTCCTGTACAAGCTGGACCGGTCACTGGAGCGCGCGGCCCGAAGCCTGGGCGCCGGCCCGCTGCGCACGTTCACGCAGGTGATGCTGCCGCTCCTCTGGCCGGGCATCGCCAGCGGCGCGATCTTCGCCTTCCTGACGTCGTTCGACGAGATCGTGATCGCCATGTTCGTGTCGGGCTCGAACCCGACGCTTCCCAAGCTGATGTTCGACGGGATCCGCTACGAGCTGAATCCCGTGGTGGCGGCGGTGTCGAGCCAGCTGATCATCGTCACCGCGCTGGCGCTGCTGGGCTCGGCCTGGCTGCGGCGGCGCACGGAGCGTACGAGCGGATGAGCGGATTCACTCATGCGGGGCGGCACGCCGACGGCGGCCGCTCCAGGGGGAGGTAGAGATGGGCAGCCAGGTCTCGCGACGGGAGTTCCTGAAGACGACGACGGGAGCGCTGGTCACGGCCGGCGCCATGGCGCGCACGCGACCGGCGGCGGCCGCCGGCGAGCTCGTGATCGTGGGGTGGGGCGGCGCCCACGAGGAGTCGCTCAAGAAGGCCGTCTACGATCCCTTCACGGCCGCCACCGGCATCAAGATCAAGCAGGTGAGCGCCACGAACCAGCTCGCCCTGCTCAAGGCGCAAGTTCAGAACAACAGCCCGGAATGGGACATCATTCAGCCCGGCAGCGCCTGGCTCTGGCGCGGCGCCCAGGACGGCCTGTACGAGAAGCTCGACGCGGGCATGGTCAACCGCGCCGAGATGTACGGGCCGGCCTTGCACTCGCACGGGATCGCCTTCGAAGTGTACGCGGTCGACATCGCCTACAACACGAAGCGGTTTCCCACCGGCTCACACCCGAAGAGCTGGGCCGAGCTGTGGGATATCAAGCGCTTTCCCGGCCGCCGCACGGGGCCGGGGTGGACGCCGCGCGACAACTTCGAGGCCGCCGTCATGGCCGCGGGTGTGGCGCCGGCCAAGGTGTACCCGATCGACTCCAAGCTCGCCTTCGCCAAGCTGGCCGACATCAAGCCCCAGATGACGTGGTGGCAGTCCGGCGCCCAGTTCGCGCAGCTCTTTTCTGATGAGGAGGTGCAGCTGGGCTACGGATGGGGGGCACGCGTGGTCGTGCTCGCTCGCGAGGGCAAGCCGCTGGCCGTCGAGCTGAACAACGCCATTCTCGACCAGACCTTCTACGCCGTTTCCAAGATCTCGAAGAACAAGGAGGCCGCCATGAAGTTCATCACCTTCGCCTCCCAGGCCAAGCCGCAGGCGGAGCGGCCGCTCCTCTACCCGCACGGTCCCACCAACCGCGCGGCGTGGGGGCAGCTCGACGCCAAGACCAAGCGCGACGTCGTGAACTATGATCTGCCTGGAGTGCTCCTGCGCAACCCGGAGTGGTGGATGGACAACGAAGCGCCGCTGCTCGAGCAGTGGAAGAAGTTTCTGGCCGCGTAGGCCGGCGGGAACGGGCATGCGATTCGGATTGTTCCTGCTGTTCGAATGGTCGGGCCCCGGCCGCGCTTTCGACGCGATGTACGGCGACCTCCTCGAGGAGGTCGCCTTTGCCGAGGAGCAGGGGCTCGAGACGGTGTGGCTCGCGGAGCATCATTTCGTGAGCTACAGCGCGTGCCCGCAACCGCTGATGTTCGCCATCAAGGCGGCGAGCCAGACGCGGCGGGTCCGCTTCGGCACCGGCGTGCTCGTCCTTCCCTTCTATCACCCGTTGCGCCTGGCCGGGGAGATTGCCGTGGCGGACGTCCTCACCGGCGGACGGCTGGAGATCGGGGTCGGGCGTGGGGCGTACCCCTACGAGTTCGCGCGCTACGACCTTCCCTTCGACGAAGGGCGTGCGCGGACGCAGGAATGCCTCGAGATCATGCTCCGAGCCTGGCGCGAGGACGACGTGGCGCATGTCGGGCGCTTCTACCGGTTCCCGGCGGCGACCGTGCTCCCGCGCCCGCTCCAGCGCCCGCACCCGCCCATCTGGATCGCCGCCCTGAACCCGGAATCCTTCACCTACGCCATCGGCCACGGGCACCGGCTGCTCAGCACCGTGTTCCGCGATCCCGTGGACAAGGTGGCCGAGAAGGTCGACCTCTACCGGCGCACGCTGAAGGAAGCGGGCAAGACGGAGGCGGACAGCGACCTCGGCCTCCTCCGCATCGCCTACGTGGCCGAGACGGACGCCGCGGCGCGCGAGGCGCTCCCCCACGTGACCAAGACGCATCGCACGTGGCACCACCTGCACTTCGGGAGCGAGAGCGTGCGCGGAGGTGTGGTCAGCTCGGACCCCGTCGAGCACGAGCCCTCGCCCGAGGAAGCGTGGGAGCGCCTGATCATCGGCGGCCCCGAGCGCTGCATCCGGCAGATCCAGGCGCTGGAGGCCGTGGGCGTCGACCTGCTGCTCATGAACATGAACTTCGGCAACATGACTCACCCGGAGGCCATGCGGTCGCTGCGCCTGTTCGGCCGCGAGGTGTTGCCCGCGTTCACCTCCAGGTAGATCGCGCGTGTACACTCGATCTGGAGGAGAAAGTCATGACGGAACACGCACGCGCCGAGCTGGCCATTCCCGCTCACGGCCTGGTCCAGCGGACACGAGACGCTCTCTTGGAGCTGATCAGCAGGGTCCCCGAGAGCTCCGAAGATCGCGCGGTCGATGCCGCCATGCGCGCGCGCGAGCTGACCACTGCGGCCGCCCTGAAAGCCGCCACCATTTCAGGCAGCCTCGCCTTGCCCCCGGGGCCACTGGGCCTGGTGACCGTCCTTCCCGATCTCTATGCGGTGTGGCGCGTTCAAGCCCGGCTGGTGTCGGACATCGCCGCCGTGTACGGACAGCGCGCGTTCCTTTCGCAGGAGTCGATGGCGTGGTGTCTCTTCAGACACGCGGCGGCGCAGGCGGTGCGCGACGTGATCACCCGGGTGGGTGAGAGAGTAGTGGTGAACGGCACCTCGCTGCGAGCCCTGGAAGCCATCCTGACGAAGGTGGGCGTGACGACGACGGAACGGTTGCTCGAGAGAGGGGCGGCGCGCTTCATCCCGGTGGTGGGCGCGCTCGGCGTGGCCGCCTACGCCTACTACGACACCGGACAAGTCGGTCGCACGGCCATGGACCTGTTTGGCCAAGAGATCGTTGCCGCGGGTGCCCCATAGCGGGCGCCGAGAGCTGTCTCGGCGCCCGCCAGATGAGACGTCGACCTTACCAGCGGTGCGAGTGCCCGTGGTGGCCGCCACCCCCGCCGACGGGGATGGGCACCAGCAGGCACCCCGTCGCGGAGACGGTGACGGCGCCGAGAAGCAAAAGAACGGGTACGAGACGCCGTAGAGTGCCGAGCTTCATCGCTGTCACCTCCTTCCCTCCTGAACTTGTTCTGCTCGAAGTGTGGCGTGACGATGCGAAGCGTATATGAGTCGGGTGTAACGAAGTGTGAAGCCGATTCTCCCTGACTTCCGCCGGTCGGGTATGATACGGAGCCGACACCCCAACGAAGGAGACTTCCTCATGGCGGGTACAGCGTTGTGCCTCCTGGCCGCATTGCTCCTACTGCTCGCGACCCCCGCCGCCGCCCAGGCGCCGCTGGAGATCTCATTCTGGTACGGCGTGGGCGGCCAGCTCGAGAAGATCATCCAGAGCCAGGCGGAGAAGTTCAACCGGTCGCAGCCGGGCGTCAAGGTCGTGCCGTTCTACGCGGGCGCTTACGGCGCGGGAGGGCCGATGCAGCAGAAGCTCCTGGCCTCGATCGCCGCAGGCAGCGTGCCCGACGTCGTGCAGCTCGAGATCCACGCCACGTGCACCTTCGCCTCGAAGGGCGCGCTGGTCTCGCTCGACGAGCTGATGGCGAAGAGCCGCCACGACCGCAAGGAAGACTTCCTTCCCGTGCTGACCAACACGGCGTGCGAGGGCAAGACGTACGGCATTCCGTTCAACCGGAGCGTGCCCATCCTCTACTGGAACCGCGACCGCTTCCAGAAGGCGGGGATCACCGGCCC
>WNFT01001953.1_pt1 | contig 21854 bp, 22 predicted proteins | sample 5400191 | NCBI WGS metagenome assembly WNFT01 (sample SAMN13153359, study PRJNA577476) | soil metagenome | isolation source: 80 cm saprolite under Madrone tree | place: USA:California | collected 2016-06-14 | reverse complement strand
GTACAAGGGGCTGGCGGTGATCCGGAAGTCGAAACCCGCCGCCTGGCTCAGCACGCCGGAGGCGCTGGAGAGGGCGGAGACGGCCGCCCGCGCCTACGCGCCGCTGCACGCCTGGATGCGCGACGAGCTGTGCCCCTGACCATGCCGATCGAGCCGGTCACGCTGTCGGGGGACGAGCGCAACGCCCGCTCGCGGCGCGCGATCGAACGCCTGGGGGCGCACTTCGACGGCGTGCTGCGCGCATTCCAGCCGGCCGCCGACGGCAAGCCGCGCAACACCGCGTACTACACGATCCTGGACCGGGAGTGGCCCGACATCGAACGCGGCCTGCAGGCGAAGCTGCGAGGCGCAACTCCTTGAGTGAAGCCTCTGCGGGCCACTACTCGTCTTCGCTCTGCTGCTCGAGCTTGGCGCGCAGCAGATCGCCGAGGGTTCCGAAGCCCTTTCCCGGCGGCATCTTCTTGTTCATCTGCCGCTGGTACTCCCGGTAGTCGGAGACGCCTTCCGCGCGCTGCGCCGCCGTCCGCGAGAGCCGGTACCGGCCGCGGTCGTCGATCTCGATGATCTGCGCCTTGAACTGCGTCCCCGGCGGCACCGTCTTCTTGTTGTCGCTGCCGCGCGCCGTGCCCAGCTCCGGATTCGGCACCAGCCCCTTGCCCCCGTCCCAGTGGACGAAGACCCCGAAGGCCTCGCACTTGTCGACGGTGGCGTCCACCACGTCGCCGACGCGGGCCCGCTTCTGCTTTTCCGGCTTCACGGCCTCGGGCGCTTGCGCCTCGTCCTCGCTGATGCGGCGGAGCGCCACCCGCCGCTGGGCGTCGTCGATCGACTCCACTTGCACCCAGATGTTCTCGCCCTCCTTCACCACCTCGCGCGGGTGCTGCACGTGGCGGTCGGAGAGCGCCGAGACGTGCACCAGCCCGTCGACCCCGGGAAAGAGCTCGACGAATGCGCCGAACGGCTGCAGGCGCGCGACCTTGCCCTGGAGCCTGGTCCCTTCCTTGAGCTGAGGCCGGGCCGCGTTCCAGGGATCCTGTTCGAGGGCCCGGAGCGAGAGCGCGATCTTCTCGTGCCCTCTCTCGTCCCGTTCGATCCGCAGGACCTGCACCTTCACCCGCTGTCCGGGCTTCACCACGTCCTGCGCATGCGCGACGCGCATGTGCGACAGCTCGGAGACGTGCACCAGCCCTTCCAGCCCGCCCAGATCGATGAATGCCCCGAAGTCGCGCACCGAGGTGACGGTGCCTTCGATCTGCGCGCCGACCTCCAGGGTCTTGCGCAGCTCGGCCGCCTGCGCGGCGCGCTCCTCCTCCAGGAGCGCCCGGCGGGAGAGGATGGCGTTGCCGCCCCGGATCTCGGTCACGCGGAACCTGAGCCGCTGCCCGACGAACTGCGACTGGTCCTCCACGAAACGCAAGTCGACCTGCGAGGCGGGGACGAAGCCGCGCAGCCCGCCCAGATCGACCTCCAGGCCGCCCTTGTTCTGCCCGGTGATCAGGCCCTCGATCGGGATCCTCGAGTCGAGCGCTTGCTGGACGACTTCGCGTCCCGCCCCCTTGGGAACGGAACGGGTCACCACCACATTGCCTTCGCTGAGGGAGAGCACGTAGCCCTCGATGGTCTCTCCCACTTGCACGAGCAGGTCGCCCGTGTCGTTGCGCAGCTCCCGGAGGTCGATGATCCCTTCGCCCTTGCCGCCCAGATCGAGAAAGGCGACTTCCCCGCCCAGATGTGCGACGCGGGCGGAGAGCTTCTGCCCCACGCGCAGCTTCCCCGGCTTCTGCTGCTCGGATTCCGCGAACAGCACAGCGAAGTCGGCGTTCTCTTCCGGGGAAGGCTGGGAGAAGACGGAGCCGGGATCGTCCGCGGGCTTCGGAGGAGCGCTCTCCGCCCGCTGGGTCGCAGCGGGGGACGGCTCTGAGGCTGCGCCCAGCGTCGGCTTGCGCACGACGATGGGCATCTTCCGCTCTTCCTTTTGCCGCGGCGGCCGGCTCTTCCTCTCCGCCGCCGGTGTCTTTGGCGCCTCCGAAGCCGGCCGCGCCGCAGCCTCGAGGATCTCCTCGAAGGTCGGCTGGGCGCTCTTCCTGGGCGCCGGGGGGGCCTTCGGCTCCTCCACCGAAACGCCCTGCAGCACTTCCTCGAAGGAAGGTTGGTGTTTCCGCGTGCCCTGCGCCTGCTGCTGCTCTTCCGGCTTGTCGCTCATCGAACGCCTTCTCCCGCGGAACGCGGGCGGCGCGTCATACCACACCCGGAGCCGGGGGCGAGCGCGGGAAGCTCGCGCGCGGCAATAGGATGCTGCCCCGGTGCGTTCAACGCGCATGACACGTATCGCCCGCGCCGCCGTGCTCTCGCTCCTCGGGCTGCTCCGCTGCGGCGCTCCCCAGACCCTTGGACAGGCAGGCGCGGGTCCCGGCCAGCCGGACGCCGGAGCCGATGGTGGCGTTCAAGCTTCCGGCTGGACCGTCGCCTTTCGGGAGGACTTCGAGGCGCTCGCAGCCCCGGCCGCCACCTGGCAAGCCGCTGTCCCCACCGATGACGGCCCGTACGCGGACGACGGCCTGTACTTCCGGCGCCAGGGCGTGACGGCGCCTCAGGCGTACCGCGCGACGGTTCCGTTCGGGGCCTCGGCCTGGCTGACGGCCGAGTCGTACACGCGCTCCGCCGGCGCCGCGTTCGCGGACCGGTTCGCGGTGGTGCCGGATCCGGGCGACCCCTCGAACCGCGCGCTGCGCCTCGCCTCTCCCGCGCATACCGACGCGACCGTGATTCGCCCTTCGCAGCCGCTGCCGCCGAAGTACAGGGTGTCGCTGCGCGTCGGCTTCGCGGACTTTGGCGACGGCTTGCCCGGGTTGAACGGGTACCGTGGCGGCGAGACCGCCGAGCCTTGGCTCCCGGACGCCGCGACCACGCAGAACGGCTTCTACTGGCTGGCCATCCTCGACACCATGCCCGGGCCGCACAACAACGTCTGGATCCACCACCACCGCAAGGTGGTGATGGACGCGGACAACAACGTCCCGCCGTGGACGGAGATCTTCGACGGAAGCGCCTTCCGACTCGACGGGCGCCATCCGCTCACGATGTTCGCGCTGGACGGCAGGCCCGATCCGCACGACCTCTATGGCTCCCCCTTTTTCACCTGGTCGGCGGGTCAATGGCAGCCCTCGGGCGCCATCCGCGCGGTGGACTCCTACCTCCCGGGCGAGTGGTACCGCGCCTCGATCGAGCGCGATGGAACGCGCTACACGCTCCAGGTCGAAGGGCGCTTCCGGTACGGAGGCCAGACGATCTACCGCGCTTCCATCGACGCAGCGGCGAACTGCGTCTGGCACTACAACCGCACGGCGGAGGAAGCGAATCCGGGCTGCGCCAATCCACGCTCTCCGGCGGCCCTGGGGGACGGATATCCGTACTGGCCGGCGGACGGGAGCTGGCCGGACTGGTTCATGTTCGGCGACCCCCACGAGAACTTCTACACGGGCAGCGTGCTGTACGACGACGTCCAACTGGAGATCTGGAAGTAGGTGGGCGGATTCACGACCGCGGGCGCTTGCGGCCGGCGTCGTGCGACTCCGACTCCAGCTCCCGGAACGACCGCAACAGCTTCGCTTCCTCAGGCAACCGCGCCTTCCGCATCGCCTCGCCGCCCACCACCACGCGTCCTCCGGTCTGCTGCGCCGCGGCCACCGACATGCCCACCTGCTCGGCGACTTCCGGGTTGATGGTGCTGCTCAGCGCCACCAGGACCGCCCGCGAGCGCAGGATCAGGTCGGCGAGATCGCGCGCCGGAGTCTGGGCCAGCGGCGCGAGCACCTCGAATCCATGCGCGCGCAGCAGGCAGGCCGCCATGCGGGCCGCGATGTCGTGCAGCTCCCCGGCCACGGCCGCGACGATGGCCGTGCCCCGATCCGGCCGGACCGGCTCTCCGGGCCGCTCCGCGAGCGGCTGGGATCGGGCGACGGCATCGATCACCGCCTGCGCCGCCACGTGCTCCTCGGCCACCGACAGCTTCGCCTGCGCCCACTTCTCGCCGATGCGGTGGAGGGCAGGAGCCGCCACCTCGTCGAACAGCTCTGCCAGCGAATGTCCGCGCAGGCGCAGCCCCGCGAGCTGTCCGACCAGGGCCGGAGCGTCGCCGCGCAGGGAGGCTTCCTCGAACGTGCGCACGGCCTCTTCACCGAGCCCGGTGGCCCCTTGCGGCACTCCGGTCGGGAGGGGCCCAGCGGCCTGGTACTGCCGTTTCTGCACGAACGCGGTCACGTCGCGGAGCCGGAACTTGCGGTGACCGCCGGGTGTGCGAAAGCACTCGATCTCACCAGCGTCGGCCCAGCGCTTGACAGTTGCCTCGCCGACTCCGAGCAGCGTCGCGACCTGCCGTGTCGATAGAACGTCCATCTTCATGCAACCCTGGAGCGTTTTGAGCGAGGAGAGCGATTAGACGATGAGCGAGCGAGGACGATTCGCGCCCAGTCCCACCGGCGAGTTGCATCTTGGGAACGCCCGCACCGCGCTGCTCTCCTGGCTCTGGTCCAGGCAGGAGGGCGCAGGGTATGTCCTTCGCGTCGAGGACATCGACAGGCCGCGCCTACGGCCGGGCATGGCCGAGCAGCAACTCGACGAGCTGCGCTGGCTGGGCCTGGACTGGGACGGACCGCCGGTCTTCCAGTCCGCGCGGACCGCTGACCATGAAGACGCGCTCCGCCGGTTGGCCGACCGGGTCTACGAGTGCTTTTGTTCCCGCGCGGAGATCGCCGCCGCCAGCGCTCCTCACGGCGACGAGGGCCCGCGGTATCCGGGCACCTGCGCGAACCTGACCCGCGCGCAGCGCGAGGAACGGCGGCGCACCCGTCCGCCGTCGCTGCGCCTGCGCGTCCCGCCAGGGCCGCTCGCCTTCCACGACCAGATCCTCGGCCGCCAGGAGTTCGATACCCACCAGCTCGTCGGCGATTTCGTGCTGCGGCGCGGCGACGGCGTCTTCGCTTACCAACTCGCGGTGGTGGTGGACGACGGGGCAATGGACATCACCCAAGTCCTGCGGGGGTCGGATTTGCTTCCTTCAACCGCCCGGCAGATCCTGCTGCACCGCCTGCTCGGCCAGCGCGAGCCCCGTTGGGCGCATGCACCGCTGCTGATTGCGGCGAATGGCGAGCGGCTTTCGAAGCGGGATCAATCGCTCTCGCTCTCGGCGTTGCGCGCGCGCGGCGCCGACCCGCGACAAGTGGTCGCGCACCTCGCGCGGCTCTCGGGCATGGAGGCGGGGGATCGCGCCTGGCCCCGCGACCTGATCAAAGGCTTTTCGTTATCGAAAGTTCCACAGAACCCCGTCGCAATCGGTGCATTGCCGTACTGATTTCAAACATCCGCTCGCCGCGACGCGTTGGCCGGATTGCCGATTCGCGGCGCCGTGTGCTACTTCCCTCCGCCCTGTGCCAGACCCGGAGAGGCTCGCATGCCCGACCAGCCGAACCAGATCGGCTCCATTCGCGTGAGGAAGGCAAACTGGAACCTTCCCGCTCCCGTCCTGTTCGAGGAGTCGGTCCGGCGGGGAGAGGGAAGGATCGGCGCGGGTGGGGCCCTGGTGGTGACGACCGGCAAGCACACCGGGCGGGCGGCCAACGACAAGTTCATCGTCCGCAACGCCGCCAGCGACAAGACCGTCTGGTGGGGAAAAGTCAACAAGCCGTTTCCGCAGGAGAAGTTCGACCGCGTCTTCGAGAAGATCAAGAAGTTCCTCGAGGACAAGGAAGTGTTCGTGCTCGACGCCTTCGTCGGAACGCACCCCGAGCACCGGATCCCGGTGCGCGTGATCACCCAGTACGCCTGGCACAACCTCTTCATCCGCACCATGCTGCTGCCGGCGAAGCCCGGCGAGTACGCGAACGTCACCGACCCGTTCACCATCATCGACCTGCCCGGTTTCCAGGCTTCGAAGGAGGAGGACGGCACCAACGGTCCCACCGCCATCCTGGTCGATTTCCAGAGGAAGCTGACGCTGATCGCCAGCACCGAGTATGCCGGCGAGATGAAGAAAAGCGCGTTCTCGCTGATGAATTTCCTGCTCCCAGCCAAGGGCACGATGCCGATGCACGCCAGCGCGAACATCGGCCCCCAGGGCGACACGGCCGTGTTCTTCGGGCTCTCCGGCACGGGAAAGACGACCCTTTCCGCGGACTCCCGGCGCACCCTGATCGGCGACGACGAGCACGGCTGGGGGCCAAGCGGCGTCTTCAACTTCGAGGGCGGCTGCTACGCGAAGGTGATCCGGCTCTCCCCACAGGCGGAGCCGGAGATCCACGCCACCACCAGGATGTTCGGCACCGTGCTGGAGAACGTGGTGATGGATCCGCAGACGCGCGAGCTGGATTTCGACGACGGCACGCTCGCGGAGAACACGCGCGCCTGCTACCCCATCCACTACATCCCCAACGCTTCGAGGTCGGGGATCGGCGGGCAGCCGAAGAACGTGCTGATGCTCACGTACGACGCCTTCGGCGTGCTGCCGCCGATCGCCAGGCTGACGCTCTCCCAGGCCGCCTACTACTTCCTCTCCGGCTACACCGCCAAGGTCGCCGGCACCGAGATCGGCGTCAAGGAGCCCCAGGCCACTTTCTCCACCTGCTTCGGCGCGCCCTTCATGCCGCTGCACCCCACCGTGTACAGCAAGCTCCTCACCGAGAACATCGCCAGGAACGGCACGCGCGTGTGGCTGATGAACACGGGCTACACCGGCGGGCCGTACGGCGTGGGCAAGCGGATGTCGATCCAGCATACGCGGGCGCTGCTCAATGCCGCCCTCGACGGCAAGCTGGACCAGGTGAGGTTCGTCAAGGACGCGATCTTCGGCTTCGAGGTGCCCACCGACGCTCCCGGCGTACCCACCCAGGTGCTGAACCCGCGCGACACCTGGCCGGACAAGGCGGCCTACGACGAGAAGGCCCGGCACCTGGCGAGGCTCTTCATCGACAATTTCAAGCAGTTCGCGGACCAGGCTTCCCCTGAAGTGCTGGCGGCGGCGCCCAAGCCGGGGTAGAACACCCGCGCTTTTTCAAGGGAGCGTCGATTGTCAGAAAAGGAAGCCGGGATTGAAGTGGAGGGAACCGTGCGCGAGGAGCTCGCGGGCGGGAACTATCGCGTGGAGCTCGACAACAAGCACTCGGTGCTCGCCTATGCGAGCGGAAAGATGCGGAAGTTCCGCATCCGCATCCTTCCCGGCGACCGCGTGAAGCTGGAGCTGTCCCCTTACGATCTGACCCGCGGCCGGATCACCTACCGGCAGAAGTAGCTCCTCCCTCGATCCGGGCCAGGAACTTCTCCAGCGTCAGCGCCACCAGCTCCGGCTGTTCCACCAGCGCCGCGTGGCTGCCCTCGCGCAGCACCAGCAGCTCCGCTCCGGGAATTCGCGCCGCCATCTCTCGCGAGCGTGCCGCCGGCGCGAACAGGTCGCGCTCCGCCGCGACGACCAGCACGGGCACCCGCACCTGCTCGAGGAGATCGCTCGCGTCGTGGGAGAGGAGGTCCCGCACCAGGGCGAAGTACCCGCGCAGATCGAGCTGTGACAGGTGCTCGAAGTAGGGCTCGAAGTCCTCGCGCGGGCAGAGGTCGGGATGCACCACTCCGAGCGCCCGGATCGCCTCCCAGACGCCGGGCAGCTTGAGGACCGCGCGCATCGCCTGCTCCGCGGGCTGCGCGTGGGACGCGCCCAGCTCCACCAGCAGGCGGAAGACGGGCAGAAGCCTGCCGCCGCCGGGGAAGCTGCCCAGCACCCTTCCCGCGGCGCCCAGCATGGGCGCAAGCCCGAGAACGCGCTCCGGCTTCTGCCGGTACCCCTCGAGGATGACCTGGGAGCCCATCGAGTGCCCCAGCAGAACCGCCTGCCGGATCCCGGCGCCATCCGCGACCGTCCAGAGATCCCGGGCGCAGGCGACTACGGTCATGCTCTCGGGATGCTCGGGGACGGGGCTCCGCCCGTGACCGCGATAGTCCCAGCTCAGGAAGGTGTAGGGACCGGGCTCCGCGAAGTGCTGCGATAGCCGCCGCCAGAAGAAGGTGGAGACGCCGATGCCGTTGCAGGCGATCAGCGCGCGCGGTCCGGAACCCTCCGCGCGCCAGGCCAGGATCGCTCCGTCGGGGGCCGTGGCGGTGCCGGCCCGCACGACTGGAGTCACTTCTTGCGCTCCTCGATGCGGAATTCCACCCTGCGGTTCAGCGTGCGGCCGGCGCGCGTGGCATTGGAGGCGATGGGCCGCTTGGGCCCGTACCCCACCGCGCTCAGCTGGGCCACCTCGACGCCTTCCCGGACCAGGTACTCCTTCACCGCGTCAGCGCGCTGCTGCGACAGCTTGAGGTTTTCCTTCCGCTTGCCGACGTTGTCGGTGTGACCCTCGATGCGCACGGGGACGCCCTCAGCGTCCCTGACGGCCTGCGCCACCTGGCGGAGCACGTCGTAGCTGTCCGAAAGGATGACCGCCCGGTTGGGCTGGAAGTGGATCTGTTGCTTCAGCTCGATGCGGTCGCGGCGGACGACGATCAGCACCGATTTCTGCGGGCAGCCCCGGTTATCCGCCGGGCCGGGCTCGTCGGGGCAGCGGTCGTCCTTGTCGGCGACGCCGTCGCCGTCCCGATCGGGCCAGGGGCAGCCGAAGTTCTCCTTGGGGCCGGCCAGCTCCGGGCAGCGATCGATGTCGTCGGAGACGCCGTCGCCGTCCCGGTCGGTGAAGAGGGGACACCCGCGCCGCTCGGGCGGACCGGGCACGTCGGGACAAAGATCGTCCACGTCGGGCACCCCGTCTCCGTCGGTGTCCCTGACCCCCACCCTCGGAGCCGAGGGTTCGGCCGGCCTTTCGCGGACGACCACGTTCACCTTGGCGCAGTCCCGGCTCTTGGTCGCCGCCTCCCGCGCCGCTGGCGCGGCAACGGCCAGATGGGAGTCCGCGCTGCGCGCGTCGCCGCGCTCGATCTCCAGCTGCGCGAATCTCAGGTTGGCCTCGGCGGTGGCGAGCTCGCGCGGAGCGCAGGTCTCGCCGCCCTGCTCGCGCGCCGCCTTGATCTCGGCGGCGATGGAGTCCGCCCGCTTCCGCTGCGCCGAGCCGGACGCGCACGCCAGCACCAGGACGCAGGCAAGTGCCCCAAGCGCGCGCGTCACTGCTTCGGCACCGTGGAGCTCATGCCCGGCGCGGGGCCCGGTTCGCTGGAACGGCGCTGGGCCGCTTTCAGGCTGGCGGCATCCGCGAACCGCCGCGCGTCGGCGGCGAGCATCTGGGCGTCGCCGTACTGCGCGTATGCCTGCTTCTCGCGGGCCTTCGCCAGGTACAGATCTGCCAGCGTCGTCTCGTAAGGAGCGAGCTTGTCGCCGTCCGCCCCCCGGGTGCGCACCAGCGCCGCATCCGCGCTGTCGATCACGCGCGTCGTCGTCACTGGTCCACAGCCCAGAAGGAGGCAGGCCAGGATTGTGCCGCGCCGTGCCAACTCTTTCTCGGTATCCCGGGTCCGGGGCACTGTCAAACCTCTGACCGTTCCCGCTTGAACCGAGCGGGCGCGCCCCCTACCATCCCGGAGATGATCTCCGCCCTGCTCGCAGCGCTCCTTTCCGCCGCGCCGGTCCTCTCCCTGACGGAGGCCGAGCTCGACGCCAAGATCTCCGAGGCGCGCCGCCTGCCTTTCAGCGGCCGGATCGACGCCTTGAGCCGGCTGTTCCTGGGTGTGCCTTACACCGACCTCCCGCTCGGCGACGGGGATTCCGGTCCCGAGCCTGGCCCTCTCTTCCGGACCGACGGAGTCGACTGCCAGACCTACGTCGAAACCGTGCTGGCGATGGCCAACGCCCGGAACCTGGACCAGGCCAAGGCCATCCTGGACGACATCCGCTACGCGGACGGCAAGCCCAGCTTCCAGAGCCGGAACCACTTCACCGAGGCGCAGTGGCTGCCGTCCAACGTCCGCAAGGGTTACCTCAAGGACGAAGTGCCTGCGCTCGACCGGCGCGCGCCCTCGGAAACCTTGACGCTGGTCAAGTCCGAATGGACGCAGGTGCCCGCGCTGAAACGGCTCACCGAGGCGAACATCCCGGACGGGACGTACCAGGTGCGCTTCCTGCCGCTCGAAGAGGCCCGCAAGCGGTCGAAGGACATCCCTCCCGGCACCGTCCTGATGGTGGTGCGCGAGCACGACCCGAATCGGGTGGTGCGCATCTCGCACATGGGCTTCGTGATCAGCTCCGACGGCGGACTGGTCGTGCGCCATGCCAGCACCGGCAAGGACCGCGCGGTGCTGGACGAGCCCTTCGACGCTTTCGTGCAGCGGCAGACGGAATACAAGAAGTGGAAGGTGATCGGGGTCGCGCTGGCCCGCCCACTCGAGGCTCGGGCGCGCGTCTCCCGCATCAAGACCGCGGCCCGGTAGCTCAGGGCTGCTGCTCGGTCTCCGCCTCCTCTTCCTCTGCCGCCCGGGCCGCTCCGTCGGGATCCTCCTCCAGCGCGCGCTTGCGCTCCTCGAGCAAGCTGCGCGCCCGCTCGAGGTCCGCGCGCGGCACCAGGATGTGGAACCGGTCCACGGGCGACGCGATGGTCCCCACCGGCCCGCTGCGGGCGGACTGGAGGATGACAGGAATCCCCGCCTCGTCGCAGGCGGTGACGAGGAGCTCGGCCTCCATCTGGTCCTCGGCGATGACGGCGAGCGCGAACTCGCCGGGATCGAACGGGGTTTCCGGCAGGTCTTCCGTGTCGCTATCGGCTGGGTGCAGCAGGTCGGCCATCCGCATCTCCTTCGCAGCGAAAGGTTACCAATACGCCCAGGTCGAGGTCGACGCGCCAGCGACCTCCATCGCGCACCACCCGAACCACGCGGCCACCATCCTGGTTGGTTCGCACTTGGGCCGAATCGCCGGACTGGGAAACGACGCGCGCCTCGATGGGACGACCCGGCAAGGCGCTGCCGAAGAGCATGGCGCGACCCGACTCGGGCCTGCCATCGCCCGAGCACGCCCGGGCGCGTGCCGCGATGGCGTCCGCCTCCTGCTGGGTGCGGCTGGAGAGCAGCGCCCAGGCGGTCGCGGCGTCCCCTTTCTGCACCGCGGCGGCGAACTCCTGCACCGCTTCGGCCGGTCCCGCGCTCCCCGGCGGCGGTGGCGGGGCGGCGCAGGCGCAGAGCGCGAGCAACAGGAGCCGCTTCATCGCATCCCCGCCAGGCCGCGGACCGACTCGACCAGCTTCTTCGAATCGAACCCGATCCCTTGCTTGAAGACGATCTCCACTTTCTCGATGTCGGCGATGTTGCTGGAAGGATCGCCGTTGACCACCACCAGGTCCGCATCCTTCCCGTTCGCGATCGACCCGATGCGGTCCTGCTGCCCGAGCCAGGTGGCGCCGTTGAGCGAATGGATCTTCAGCGCCTCGAGCGGAGTGAATCCAGCGTCGACCAGCAGCTCGACGTCGCGCCAGTCGCCGTATCCCGCGAGCGCCGCGCCGTTCCCGGTGGGGTCGCATCCCGCCATCAGGAGTCCGCCCGCCCGCACGAACGCGCGCTCGAACGCCATCTCCAGCTTCACCAGCGCGGGCCAGATCGCCGGATTCCGCGAGATGTGGGCTTGCAGCAGGCGGGCGCGCGTATCGGCCGAGACGGCCTCGAGCATCGCGGGCGTGAGCGCACGGCGGAAACCCTCTTCGCTGAACGCGTCGAACACCGCCAGCGTCGAGGTGATCGCCACCTTCCGCTTCACCAGCTCGGCGATCAGGGCGGAGATGCGCGGGTCCGCCGGCGACATCTTCGCCAGGTCCTCGTAGACCTCGCGCGGCACGGGGCACTCGTCGGGCTTCTTGCCGGGGAAGAACTCCGTATCGACCAGAAGGCCGTGCTCCAGATCGTCGATCCCGAGCCGGGCCGCCTCGATGAATCCGATCGAGCAGAGGTGCGCGGTCAGCTTGAGCCCTCGCTTGTGCGCCGCCTGGATCGCCGCGCCCAGCTCCGCGCGGGTGAGCGTGTTGTACGCCTTGAACGAGGTCGCGCCCTGATCGGCCCAGAAGTTGACGAATTTGCGCGCGTCGTCAGGGTCGTTCAGGGCGTGCATCTGCACGGCGAACGAGCCCTGCCCTTCCAGGTAGGGACCGCTGATCCAGATCGTCGGGCCGGGGACCTTGCCCGCATCGATTGCCTTCTTCAGCTCGATGTCGGTGTACGGCTCGATGCTTCCGGCGGTCCGGATGGTGGTCACGCCGGCGGCCAGGTACAGCCGCGGGAAGCTGTAGGCCATCTCGCCGAAGATGCCTCCCCCCATCGGATAGAAGAGGTGGTCGTGCATGCCGACCAGGCCGGGCATCACGGTGCGGCCCTGGAGGTCGAGTCGTTGCGCCCCCGCGGGCGCCTGCCCCGCGATCTTGCCGTCCACCAGGTAGAGCGTCTGGTCCTCGCGGGCGGGCGCGCCGGTTCCGTCGATCACGCGAACGTGCTCGAGCGCCACGGCCCTGGAATCGACCCTGACGTAGGGCTGCAGCGCCGCATCGACCGCCAGCAACAGGGAAAGGAGCATGTCGATTCAAGTCTAGAACGCCTTGGAGCTATTTGCGGCGCAGGTCGCGCCAGTCGCGGCCGCTCCGTCCGGTTTGCGTCGGGCGGACCTCGGCGCCCGGATTGCGGAAGCGGGCGCGAAAGACGGGCTGGCCGCTGATCGCATACCGCCGTTCGCGCGTGGAGAGGACCTCCGGGGGCTCGTCCGGCAGCCTCTCGAATCCCGCCTCCAGCCAGGTCTGCTCGCCCTCGCGCGCGTAGGCTGGAACGTCGGTGCGAAAGTCCACGATGCCACCGGTTGCCAGCAAGGCGCGCATCTGGTGGCCGAAGTCTGCATCGAGCATCCGCCGCTTGTGGTGCCGCCTCTTCCACCAGGGATCGGGAAACTGGAGGTGCACCGCCGCGAGCAAGCCCGGGGGAAACAGGCGCGGGACGAGCAACCGGGCGTCCCCGTGCAGCACCATGAGGTTCCGCAGGCCCCGCTTCGCCGCCCGCGCCCGGATCAGCTCGCAGTCCGAGCGGCGGGTCTCGATCACGATCAAGTCGAGCTCCGGGTGCCGCTCGGCGTGATCGAGCGCGAAGGCGCCCCTGCCCGGCCCGATCTCCAGCTCGAGCGGCGCGGCCCGGCCGAAATCGCGCTTCCAATCGGGGAAGACCTCGTGCGGGTCGATGCAGCCGGTGAGCATGCGGCGGGCGAAATACCCATCCTTGCCAGCGATCTCAAGCTATGCTTTGAGGGGCGAACCTCCTGGAGGCCTTCTTTATGTGGAAGCGCATGAAGCGCGCATTTCGCTCGATGTTCGGCTGGATGATCTCCGCGGCCGAAGATCCCGAGCTGATCCTCGAGCAGAACATTCGCGACCTGAACGATCAGGTCCCGAAGATGAACGAGTCGATCGCCATGGTGAAGGCGAACGTCACGCTGCTGGAGAAGGAGAACCAGAAGTACAGGAACGACGTGGTGGAGCTGACCTCGAAGGTGAAGGCCGCCATCCAGGCCAACCGCGACGACATCGCCACCACCTACGCCACCCAGCTGCAGACGGTGAAGGGGGCGCTCGCCCGCAACGAGCAGCAGTTGCTCGGCGCCCGCCAGGCGTTCGACAAGGCCATGCAGGTGAAGCAGGCCTTCATGCGCGAGAAGGACCGCAAGACCAACGAAGCGATGCAGGCGCTGCGGGATGCCCGGCGCTCCAAGTGGCAGAGCAAGGTCGCCGACGCGATGGAGAGCTTCCAGGTCGCCGGCATCGACGCCACGCACGACGAGATGCTGCACAAGATCGAGGAGCAGACCGCGGTCAACGAGGCCCGCATGGACATGGCGATGTCCAACGTCGATACGCAGGGGATGAAGATCGAGGAAGAGGCGGAAAAGATCCGCGCCAACGAGCTGCTCAAGCAGTTCAAGCAGGAGATGGGAATGGAGTCGCCCGCCTCGACTCCCGAGGGCCAGAAGACCCTGGGCAGCCGCGAGGGCGTCAAGTCGTAAGCGGAGATGGCGGAGAGCTACCTCAAGGACGCGTTCCTGATGAAGCCGAACCTCGTCGGCCTCGGCGCCGGCGTGGTGGCGGCCACGCTGCTGCCGTTCACCGGCCCGCTGCTGCTCGGCGTCGCCGCCCTGGAAGGCGCCTACCTCTGGACGATGAGCAGGAACCCGAGGTTCCAGCGCATGATGCGCTCGCGCCGGGGACCCTAGAAAGCCCGGGCGATGGGATCGCGTGGCCTGGCGCTGCTCCTCCTCGCCACCGCGGGCTGCTCGCGCTGCGGCGGGAGCAGCGCGGCGGCCGCGGAAGAGCTGCTGCCGGCGCATCCGCCGGGAGCGGTGGTCACCGCCCCGTTGGGCGCAGTCGCCCAGCACCTTCTCGCGCTCACCGAGCGTGCCTCCTCGCTGCCGGGAGGCGAGCAGCTGGGCGAGGTCCGGCGGGGCATGACCGCGCAGCTCGGCTTCGACCCGCTCACGCGCGACGGACTCTTGTCGGCGGGCCTCGATCCTGACCGGGGAGCGGCGGTGGCGCTGTTCGACGGGCAGGACTTCATCGCCTCCCTGCCGCTCACCAAGCCCGACGTCTTCCTCCAGACGGTGCAACGGCTGCTGGTGGAGCGGGCCGGCTTCGCGGCCGTCGCGGAACAACCCAAGGCCGCGAAAATCTTCGAGCGGCGTGGCCAGCGCCTCGGCGTCGCGGTGGCGCGTGGGTACGGGATCGTCGCGCGGGCGCGGGATCCTTCGGCAGCCGTCGCGGAGGCGGGCGAGCGTCCCAAGGAACAGGCCCTCTCTCTCGACCCCGGGCTCGCGGCCGCGCGCAAGCTCCTCGGCGGGCAGGACTTCATCGCCTGGGCGCCCGCCGGCAGCGCTCTCCCGCGTCGATACACGCGGCGGGAGCTGCCCGGAGACGCGGCCGTCTCCGCCCAGGGTTCGCAGCAGGGAGTGGCGTCGCGTCTCCTCCTCCAGCTGCCTCCGCCGCAGGCGCAGCGCGCGCAGGCCGCGTTGCCCGGAGGCGGAGCAACCCTGGTGGAATTGCTGCCGACCGACGCGGCGCTCCTGGCGCGCCTCGGAATCGCTCCGGCGCGGCTGCTCGAATCCGTCCGCGCCAACCCCGAAGTGGCGGCGCTGCTCGATCGGCTGCGGGGCGCCGACGCCGAGGTGTTCGCGGCGCTCGCGCCGGGAATGGCTGTCTCGCTGGGACTCGCCCGCGGCGCGAACATCGGCGAAGCGATCGACTACGGGCTCGACTTTCGCCGCAAGAGCCCGTTCGACACCGTGCAGATGGTGGCGCTGGCGCAGGTCAGCGACCGGCCGCGGCTGGCCAAGGCGATGGAGCGGATCGCGAGCCTGCTGCCGCAGCTGGGCGCCCGCGCGGAGCGGACCGCAGACGACTTCCAGGTCACCTACGCGGCTGGACGCGGCGCACGGTTCGGGGTCCGGGAGATCGAGGGGAAGCCGGTCGCCTACCTCATGGGCGGGCCGCTCCGACCCGACGAGATCCGGCGCACTCCACGACCGGCAAACCCGGAGGCGGCCCTGCTCTACGACAACGCGGGAGCTGCGCTGCGCGTGGATTTCGGCCAGCTCGCGGCCGCCCTGCGCGAGCTTCCGCAGAGCGCATACGGCAGCGGCCCGCAATCCTACGTCGCGCGCTCGCTGGTCGGGCAGGTGATCGAGCCCCTCCGGACCGTCCGCCTGACCGTCGCGGCCGAAGCGTTCCCGGACCGCTTCGGCGGAAGCCTGGACGTGGAGCTGGTCGCTCCATGAGCGCCATCGAGCTGCGCGGCGTCGCCAAGCAGTACCCGCCGCGGGAGCCCGGATCGCTACCTCAGGATCTGCTGCTGGGCGTCGACCTGTCGGTGCGCCGCGGCGAGTTCGTGGCGATCGAGGGCCAGAGCGGCAGCGGCAAGAGCACCCTGCTGCACGTCCTGGGCGGCCTGGACCGCGAGTTCGTGGGTGAAGCCTTGGTGCTCGGCTGCGATCTGCGCGCCGTCACCGACGCGGAGCTTGCGGCGTTGCGGCACACGCAGATCGGGTTCGTCTTCCAGAGCTTCAACCTGCTCCCCGCCCTCACCGCGCTGGAGAACGTGCTCCTGCCCGACTTCTTCGGCGACGGCATTCCAGACGCCGAGCGCCGCGCGCGGGAGGCGCTCGACCGGGTGGACCTCGCCGACAAGGCGCGCGCGCGCCCGGCCGCGCTCTCCGGGGGCGAGCGGCAGCGCGTCGCCATCGCCCGGGCGCTGGTGGCGCGGCCACCCCTGCTCCTGGCCGACGAGCCCACCGGGAACCTCGACGCGCGCACCGGCGAAGGAGTGATCGACCTCTTCCGGCAGCTCCACCGGGAAGGGATGACGCTGCTGATCGTCACGCACGAGGCGCGCGTCTCCCACGCCGCGACGCGGGTCCTGGTGCTGCGCGAAGGTCGGCTACACGCCGACGGGGCCGAGGCGATGGAGACGGAATGAAGATCGGCAAGCTCATCCGGCTCGCGCGGGGCAACCTGGTCCGCGAGCTGGGGGCCCTGGCGGTGAGCGCGGGCGGCGTGGCCCTGGGCACCGGGTGCCTGGTGTTCTTTCTCGCGCTCGGGGCGGGCCTGCAGGGCGTCGTCAACCAGGTGTTCCCCGTCAGCACGCGCGAGGTCGAAGTGGTGGTCCCCCAGCTCGCCATCGGGAACTTGTTGGGCGAGCAGAGGATCGACGACGCCACGGTCCAGAAGCTGCGCGCGCTGCGCGGGGTCGCCGCGGCCTATCCCAAGATGCAGCTGCGCGTCCCGGCCGTGACCCGCTTCAGCGGGCCCTTCTTCGGACGCGAGCTGCGCATGGGACTGGAGGTGGTCGCCACCGGGTTGATGCCCGAGCTGGTCGGGGAGGACGCCCGGATGCCCTTCGAGGACCGGGGGGAGTCCCAGCCGGTGCCGGTGGTGGTCAACCGGCGCCTGTTGGAGCTGTACAACAAGGTCTTCGCTCCGCAGCGCAACCTGCCGCGGCTGACCGACTCGATGCTGGTGGGGTTCCAGATCCCCCTCGAGCTGGGCCGGAGCTGGGTCGTTTCCCGCTCGCTGCCCGATTCCCAGGAAACCTCGATGCAGGTGGTCGGCTTCTCCGAGCGCGCGACGCTGGCCGGCGTCTCCATGCCGCTCGCGGCCATCCGGCGCATCAACCGCAAGTACGGCGCGGACGCGGACACCTACTCGAGCGTGCTGGTCCGCGCCCAGAGCGCCGACGACGTGGGCGAGGTGGCTGCCGGCGTGAGGAAGCTGGGGCTCGAGATCGACGACACCGAGCGGCGCTACGCCGTCCAGATCGGCGCGGCGGTCGAGCTCGTCACCCTCGCGCTCTCACTCTTGGCCGCGCTGATCACCTTGCTACGCCAGCGTGCGGGAGCGGACGCGCGAGATCGGCGTGCTCCGGGCGGTGGGCGCGACTCGGGGCGACGTGGCTGCCGTCGTGCTGGCGGAAGCCGCCGCCACCGGGCTTGCGGGCGGCGTGCTCGGCGTGGTCCTCGCGCGGGGGGCGGGCGCGTTGCTGGACCGGCTCGCCCGCACCGGCCTCCCCGAGTTTCCCTTCAAGCCGGCCACCTTCTTCACCTTCCACCCCGAGCACCTGGCGCTGGGCCTGGGCGTGGCACTGCTCGCCGCTCTCCTGGGCGCGTTCCTGCCGGCGCGCGCGGCAGCGCGCCTCGAGCCGGCGAAGGCCTTGACCGAGAGCTGACCCGTCCGGATCCTCGCGCTGATCCCCGCCCTCTACTTCATGCCGGAGCGGGGCCTGGAAACGGCGCCGTGATACCGTTCCGCGCCCGCGGCGGCGCGGCTGGCCCTGCAACGCCGCCCGCGATTCGTTAGAAGAGGACGCCATGCCCAGGAAGTCCCGTTCGCTTTCGCCGGACCCGCTCGCCTCCTTCCCGCCCTGGGCGCGCATGCTCGCGGAGCGGTACTACACCAAGACCATCTCCACCTTCATCCTGCACGGCGCGGTGCGCGATCTGCAGCCGGCGGATGACGGCAAGGGCGGCCGGCGCTTCATCTCGCTGCGCAGCTTCCTCGCCGACGAGCTGTTCGGGACGCGCGACCTGGTGGTCTTCTACGACCGGTCGGGCGGCATCCGGCTCGCCACTCCCGAGATGCAGAAGGACTTCATGGCCGCGGTCTCGGGCTACGACACGCTCTTCGGCACCGAGTACGCCAAGGCGGTCCCCAAGGACCCGGCGCGCGCCTTCCCCCTGCTCGAGTCGTTCGCGCGGGTGCGCATCGCGGACGGAAAGAGCGTCGCCATCATCGTGGACTTCGCGGAGACCGTGGCCCCCGCGGGGGACCTCGGGTACATGCCCGGCGAGGACCGCTACTCGCTGGTGACGCTGGTGAAGTGGGCGCAGGACCCGCAGTTCCTGACGGCCGACTTCTCCGTCTGCCTGATCGCCGAGAACCTCGCCGAGCTGAACCCCCGCATCGGCCGCAATCCCTATGCCGCCTCCATCGAGCTCCCGCTGCCCGACGAGAAGGAACGGTACGAGTACGTGGACTGGAAGATCGGGCAGTCGGGAAAGAAGCGCGCCGAGATCTCGGACGTCAACGCCGAGGCGCTGGCCCAGATGACGGCCGGCATGTCCCGGGTGGCGCTCGACCGCGTGCTGACCGAGGCCATCGCCGGGCCCCAGCTGACGGTGGAGAAGCTGAAGGAGAAAAAGAAGGAGATCATCCAGGCCGAGTGCCACGGGCTGCTCGAGTTCATCGAGCCGGCGCACTCCATCGACATGGTGGCCGGTCACGCCAAGGCCAAACAGCTCCTGCGCCAGGCGGCGAAGGCGATCCAGGCCGGCAAACGCGACGTGGTGCCGATGGGCTTCTTGATCGCCGGGCCGATCGGGACCGGCAAGACGTTCCTGGCCACCTGCTTCGCCGGCGAGATCGGGATTCCCTGCGTGAAGTTCCTCAACTTCCGCTCGCAGTGGCAAGGAGTGACCGAGGGCAACCTGGAAAAGATCTTCAACCTGCTCAAGGCGATGTGGCCGGTCGCGGTGATCGTCGACGAGGCCGACGCCTTCCTGGGCAACCGCAACGCCCAGGGGGACAGCGGCACCAGCGCGCGCGTGTTCTCGCAGATCGCCTCGTTCATGGGGAACACCGAGTTCCGGGGAAAGATCGTCTGGTTCCTGCTCACCTCGAGGCCGGACCTGCTGCCGGTGGACCTCAAGCGGCAGGGGCGCGCGGAGGAGCACCTGGCGCTCTTCTACCCGGAGTCGCACGAGGAGCGCGTCGAGCTGGTGAAGACCATGGCGCGCAAGGCCAAGGTCAATTTCGAGGGCGACATCACCGCCATCCTGCCCCCTGATCTGCCCAGGATGTCGGGGGCGGACATCGAGGCCGCGCTGGTGCGCGCCAAGCTCCGCGCTGTCACCGATCGCCGGGAGAGGGTCACGGCGCAGGACCTGCGCGAGACCTTCGCGGACTTCCTGCCGCCGAGCTACCCGCTGGAAGTCGAATTGCAGACGCTGGTGGCGATCGCGGAATGCACCTCGCGAGCGCTGTTGCCCGAGTCCTATCGGCAGATGCCTCGCGACGAGATCACGCAGCGCATCCGCGAGCTGAAGGTCCTCCTCTCCGAGCAATAGATGGCCGGCCTGCAGAAGGGCGCGACGTTCAAGCTCCGCTACACGGTCACGGAGGCCGATACCGCCGCGGCCCTGAAACCGATCACCGGCGACGACTTCCCCGCGGTGCTCGCCACCACCAGATGCATCGCCCTCCTCGAGCTGGTGGCGGGGAGGCTGCTGAAGGCGGAGTGCGCTCCCGGGCAGCTGTCGGTGGGCGTCGTGGTCGACGTGAAGCACCTGGCGGCCACCCCGGTCGGCGCGTGGGTCGAAGCGGAGGCCACCTACGTCGGGCGCGAGGGCAAGCTCTACGTCTTCGAAGTGGTGGCGCGCGATCCGGGCGGCGAGATCATGCGCGGCCGCCACCAACGCGCCGTCATCGAGGAGTCACGCCTGCTCGCGGGCGCGGCGAAGCGCCGCTGAGACCCATCCGCTCCCGCACGTACTTGGGGGCGGCGTTCCCGAACGACAGCATGCCGTCGTGGAGCGCGCGCAGGTCCGGGTATTTGCCGTGGTCCTTCTCCCAGGCCGCGCGGGTGTCGTTCATCTCGGCGTTTCCGACGTAGTAGGTGGAGAGCTGCGTCGAGGTGAGCTGCGCGCGCTTCCACTTGCCCGCCGCTTCCCCTTCCTCCTGGAAGCCGTCGGTCATCATCCGCCCGATCGCTTCCTTCTCGGTCATCCCCTCGGTGTGGATCTTCTGATCGATGATGGCGTTGAGGATGAAGCGCAGGCGCATCTTGAGCTGCTGGATGCGGACTTCGGGCCCGCCGTAGCCGGCGTCCGCCATCAGCTGCTCCGCGTACGTGGCCCAGCCCTCGATGAAGGTACCGGAGGCGACGACCGCCCGGACCAGCGTCGGAGCGCGGAAGCGGTTGGCATGCGCGAGCTGGAGGTAGTGTCCGGGCATCGCCTCGTGGATGGTGATCTCCCGCAGCATGTCGTCGTTGTACTCGCGGAAGAACGACTCCACGCGCGACGCCGGCCAGTCCTGAGGGGTGGGCGAAATGTAATAGAAGGTCTTGGCGTTCTTCTCCAGTGGACCCGGCGGGCTGCAGGACGCGACCGCAACGCCGCGCTGGAACTCGGGAGTAGGCGCGATCTCGAGGGGCTCGTCGAGCACGCTGACGATGCCCTTCTCGCGCACGAACGCCGTCGCCTCCTCGAGGTCCCGCGACGCTTGCGCGATCACCGTCTCGTTGCTGGGGTGCTTGCGGGCGGCCTCGTCGAGCACTGCCTTGATCGCGGCAGCCCGATCCTCCGGAGGAGGCTTGCCGGCGAAGAGCTTCGGCCAGAGCTCCAGCGCAATGGCGTGCATGGCCGCGTGCGTCTCCTTCAGATCTGCCTCGGCACGCCGGAGGATCTCTTCTTTCGAGAGGTCGGAATCGAGCGCGAATCGCAGCTTCTTGCGGAACTTCGCGTCGCCCAGCCGGAAGTCGCCGGTGGAGCGCGGCAGCAGGTCCTTCTCCAGCCATTCCTGGTAGCCCTCCAGCGCGGCGACCGCGCCGGCCTGCGCCGCCTGGAAGTCCTTCTCCAGGGAGGGAACCTGCTTCGCCAGCGAGTCCAGCTGCTCTTTCACCAGGCGCAGCGTGCCCTTGTTCTGCTGGATGGCCGTCTCGGTGTGGATCCGCGGCGGCGTCTTCAGATTTGCCTTCGCCGCAGCCACCACCCCCGGGACCCCCTTCAACCGCCCGATGACCGCCCGCAAGCGCTGCTCAGGCGGAGCGAACTCGCGCGAGATCAGGGCATGGATGGCGCCGCCGACGTTGTACTGCAGCGGGTTCCACTCCCAGCCGCGAATGGTGGCCAGCTCGTAGATCTGCGAGTCGAGACGGTTCTTGAGCGTGCGCGCGTCGACCGCGTCTTCGGAGGAAAGCGTGGAGAGCTCGATGCGCGACAGCTCCGAAAGCGCCGAGCGCGCGGCCGTCAGGTCCTTCCGCGCGCCCGCGGCGCTGTAGTCGTTGAGCCGCGCGTCGTTGCGGTGCTCGCCCAGGCGCGTGGCGGTCTCCGGGTCGCGATCGAGCAGCTCCTGGATGTACTTCTGCGCGAAAGCCTCGAAGCGGGCGTCGCCGTTCGCCGGGGCCGCGGCCAGGGCGAGAGCAAGGATGGGGATCAGCATGGCGCCGCACTCTACCGCGTCCGGTGGCCTCCTGATTGATCACATCTTGCGGCTCCGTCGGAGGTCGCCGTCGTGGCGGCCCCAGTCCGCCGAACCGAAAACGATGGTGGTGGGCCGAGCGTGCTGCTCGGCCGGCCCGTCCCGGAACGAGCTCACTATGCGATACATCCG
>WNFT01004738.1_pt1 | contig 21856 bp, 18 predicted proteins | sample 5400191 | NCBI WGS metagenome assembly WNFT01 (sample SAMN13153359, study PRJNA577476) | soil metagenome | isolation source: 80 cm saprolite under Madrone tree | place: USA:California | collected 2016-06-14 | reverse complement strand
GGAGGACGGCGGAAGCGACCAGGCCAAGGAGTTCCTTGGTCTTGGTGCCGATAGCGCCCGGCTCGTAGGCTTGATGGTCGAGCGCGAAGAAGCGCTTTATGCCGAGGTGGCCGCAGGCGAGGATTTCTTCGTTGAGGTCGGCGCGAAATTTTTGGAAGTCGTCGAGACGGTCGGGCATGGCTCCTCCGAGATGAGACTTCGGATTCTAAATTAAAGATGCTACTGGGTGGGGAAAAGCTCTGGATGCATCGGGTGGGAGTTAGCGGCGCTTGCCGCGACGGTGACCGGGACATCGACATCGAGGGTGACGGGCGGGAGGCAGACTTCGTTGCTGCAGGCCTGGTAGCGCAGCTTGAGCGGGATGTGTTGCGCGCCGAGGGGAGCATCGGATTGCGCGGTGAGCGGCACGCGCAGAACGACTTTATCCTGGTAGACGTTGAGCGGAACGTTGAGCGGAGTCTTGGTAAAGGCGAAGGTGCGGAGTTCGCCTTTGGGGTAGGAGATTTCGCCGGCGGATTTGAAACCGGCGGGGAGATTGGCGCGGAGATCGGTGGGAATGAGGTAGTCGGCGGATGGCTTGCGCGCGTTGATGTGAAAGCCGGGGCGGATTTTGAGCACGACGGCGAGTTGGAAGGAGCTGCCGCGGGCGACAGGCTCGAGCGAAACGTAGGCGGAGGGAGAGACAACTTCGCGGCCGGACGGGATTTGCGGGTGAGCGGAGGGCAGCGCAGCGACGATGATCAGCAGAACCGCTGTGACGGCGATGGCTGCGGCGAGCTTCACAGATGTACCTGCCGGCCGAGCTGCTGAGAGACGACGCGGCTCATAACGTCGAGAAGATTTTCGCCAGGCGTTTTTGGAGTCGGACCAGCTGAGCTTGAAGCTGGTGGAGAGGGCGGAGATCCAGATTTCGCGAACGGGAGTGTTTGGGGAAACGACGAATTTGGCTTCTTCGGGTTCCTCGAAAATGACTTCGAGTTTGCCGCTTTCGCAGTGTCGGCCTTTCGTTGGAAGTCTTTTTCGTCGAGCATGGTTTGAGCGTACACGAGCGACTTATCGAGAGCAACAAAGGCTGAAAGCGAATCGCACATCGAAGAGAGATTCCTCGACTGCGCGACCCGGCGCCGACAAACCGGGCGCAAGAAAAAGCCGGGCCGCTCCGCTCGGAATGACAGGGTAGGGCGACGCATCATAGCTGCGATTCGATGGATTTGGAGATTTCGTCGTAGCTGATGATACCGGTGATGCGCTTGACGACTTTGCCGTCGCGATTGATGAGGACGCTGGTGGGATAGCCGAGCAGGCCGCCGAATTTGTCGGCCGCGGCGTCGTCGCCTATGACGATTGGGTAGTTCATCTGGGATTTAGAACCGTTGACGTCAAAACGCTCTTTTTTGACCCAGGGAGTGACGACGCTCGCTCCTTCTTCGTCCATGGCGATGCCGAGCACGGTGAAGCCTCTGGCCGCGTACTTTTGCTGCATTTCGATGAGCCAGGGAATTTCGACCTGGCAGGGCTCGCACCAGGTGGCCCAGAAATTGACGAGCACTACTTTGCCTTTGTATTGGGCCAAGGAGAGATCTTTGCCGTCGAGATCCTTTAGAGTGACGTCGGGAGCGGGCTTTGCAGCGGCCTTGCTAAGGGTGACTTTAGCGACGCCGCTCTTAGGCTGGCGCGTGGCGCGGTCGGCGAGATAGGTGGCGGCGATGACGGCGACAACCGCGATGATGACCAGCAAGGATTTCTTCAACTTTCGACTCCTCCAGATTTAGCTACCGCAAATATTATCTCGCAGCTTGTCGAGCGCGGCAAAAGCGGACGGCTCATTTCGCTCCGGTTAAAGATTTCTCCAGCCATAGAACGATGCTGTTGAGAAAGCCCAGCTTTCCGGCCATCCAGGTGAGGCGGTTGGTGAAAATCAGGCCGCCGACAAAAAGAAGTAGCGCGCCGCTGAAGAGTTCGACGGCGTGGAGATGCTTTCGGAAGCGCTGGTAGAAACGGAGGAACTGGCCAATGCCCAGAGCGGTGAGCAGAAAGGGAACGGCGAGGCCCGCGGAGTAGACCGCGAGGAGCAGAACGCCGCGGGCGATGGTGTCACTGGCTGCCGCAAGGGCGAGCACGGTCGCGAGGATGGGGCCGATGCACGGCGTCCATCCGAAGGCAAAGGCAAAACCGAGGAGAAACCCGCTCCAAATCCCGGGCTGCTTGCTGCTGGTGCGCAGGCGAACGTCGCGGTTGAGCCAGCGGGTCATGGCGGGGCCGAAGAACCCGATCAGCGAGAGGGAGAAGAAATGGACGTAGCCGAGACCAGCAAAGAGCGGGCCGCCGCGCAGAAGTGAAGCGACGCCAAGAAGTGCCAGCACGCCGCCGAGAATGAGGCCGGTGCGGACGGTGAGCTTGATGAGAACGCCGAGAAGGTGCAGTCCGAAGAGAAGAATTAGCGCGCCGGCGATGGGAGCCAGGAGGGAGCGATTTTGGCGGAGAAAGGTTCCGACGGCGCTGGCCGAGGCGCCGAAAGAAATGAAGACGACGGAGAAGCCGGTGACGAATGCGAGCGAGGAGGCGAAGAGTCCGGCGCGGGGTGGCTGGCCTTGACGCAACTGTTCCATGCCGATGCCCGAGAGCATCGAGATGTAGCCGGGGACCAGGGGCAGAACGCAGGGAGAGAGGAAGGAAATCAGCCCGGCGAGGAAAGCTCCCAGGAGTGAGACATCGGTCATTCGCAATCGGTCCTTATGTGCATCAGAGTTTCGATCGGCATCCGCGCCACATTCATCATTACGTTAGCCCTGCGTTTGCGGATTCCTTGTTCCGCTTGAAATTGCTTCGGGCGAGCGCGGCTTCCTGCGCCGCTACAAGGAAACACGAGCATCGTGGCGCGCTATATGCGGTGCCGCGCTAGACGCGCAACTTCCTATTGTCCCACAAAGTGCGTGAGTGCTTGCGCCGGCGCTCGCTTATTCGCGGCCTTCCGGCAGGCCGTCCGACTGAAGAGGCCGCCCCTGAGAGATGACCTGGATTGGCGGCCAGATTATTCCAAAAGCGCAGCACTTGTTTGGACGGACGGCAACGGCGCGCGGTAGCGAATGGCCGACAGATGAGGGATTTGGCTGGCGGGGCCGGAGGCGCGACCCCAAGAGATTGTCCATAAGGTCTTGGAAATAATGAGCTTAGCAGGGCGGTATTGGCAGCACGGTTGCACTTCTTCGAGATCGTCGTGAAACAACCTGAAATGGTTGTTCCGCGGAATGCGCATGAACTGGACGCCAAACAAAGTGACGCTGTTGCGGGTGCTGGTGGGGTTTGCGGCGGTGAGCCTGTTCGGACGCGGTGCGTGGGCGAATCTGGCAGCGGTGGGGCTGACGGTGGCGTCGATCGCGCTGGATGCGCTGGACGGTCACATCGCGCGGGCAAGGAGGCTCGCAACACCTGTTGGGGCGCAGATCGACATCTTGGGCGACCGCATGATCGAGAACGTGTACTTCACATATTTTGCGGTGGTGGGAATGGTGTCGCTGTGGCTGCCGGTGTTCTTCTTTGCGCGCGGGGCGGCTACGGATTTTCTGCGCGGGTTGGCCATGCGGGCCGGGCATTCGGGATGGGGTGGGAACGCAATGCTGCAGACCTGGTGGGGACGCGCGCTGGTTGCCTCGCGGTGGAGCCGCGGATTGTATGCGGGGATGAAGTGCCTATGCTTTTGCTATTTGGGATTGGAGCTGGCGCTGACGCGGGGGCCAGCGGCGCTGAGTGGCGAGTTGGCGGCGGATGCTCAGATGCTGATTAGCGTTGGAGCACAGGTTTTGACGTGGGCTACGGCGGGATTTTGCTTTGTGCGAGGGTTGCCGGTGCTGCTGGAGGGGTGGAAGTATTTCGCGGATGGAGTGGTGGCGCGCGGCGGGAAGAGTGTCGCGGGGAAAATCGCGTGAAATCGCGCGAAATAGACGGACGGGTTGCGGCATTTTTTGATTTGGATGGGACGTTGATAGCGCGGCCTTCGCTCGAGCGGCGGTTTTTTGCGGAATTGCGGCAGCGGCGAGCGATTCCGATGGGGAATTATTTTTTGTGCGTGGCACGGGCGGCGTGGCTCGTGCCTCGTGGAATCCAAACGATGCGGCACGCGAACAAAATGTACTTGCGGCGTGTGTGCGCGGGCGAGAATGGATCTCGGAGCGATAGAGGACGGCCAAAAATGGCTGCCCCACGGTTCCTTCCGGAAGGCGTGGACCAGGTGGCATGGCACGCGCAGCAAGGACACGCGATTGTTTTGGTGAGCGGCACGCTGGCGCCTCTGGCGCAGGAGATGGCGCTGGCCCTAGTAGTGCGGCTGGCGGTGCGAGGAATTGCGGCTTCGGTGGCGGTTTGCGCTACGCGGCTGGAAGAAAACGACGGACAGTGGACGGGCCGGATTGTTGGGGATGCGATGTTTGGTGAGGCAAAGGAGCGCGCTGTGCGGCGTTTGGCGGGGGAAAAAGGATTTGAGTTGGCGCAGTGCTACGCGTACGGAGATTGCATAAGTGATCGATGGATGCTCGAAGCGGTTGGGCGGCCGGCGGCCGTGAATCCTTCGCGGCGGCTCGAGACGCTCGCGCGTCGGAAGAGATGGCCGGTGCTCACCTGGGCGGAGGGGAAAAAACCAAAGCCGAGTGCTCTGAACACGCAGGGTGAACGGAGAGACGCTGAAGAGATTTGGGAGAACGCGGGATGAGCCGTGCGTCTGGGAGTAACTATCGAAGAAATCAATTCGCATCGGTTTGGCGGCCGGGCATTAGTTCGCAGGAGGACAGAGCACTTTTAAGAGCCTTCGATTCACAACGTGGTCAAGCCAAGAGCGAGCCTGTGGATTTGGCGGCGTCCGCGGCGACCTGCGGGCCCTTTGAATGGGTGGCACTGGGATATTTGGCGGTTTCCAGTGCGCTGATTGTGGTTTTCGCGGCGAACCTGGCGCATCCACTGCGGTTGCTCAGTGTGCAGGTGCTCGTTGCACTACTGATCGTGGCTTTGTGTCGAGCTGAGGCTAATGTATGGACTCCTACTTCGACGTCAGCGATTGAGAGGCTCGGCGCCAGCAGAAACGGCTCCCCCACTTTGACGCAGAGATTCTGGCATTTTTCGCGGCACTGGTATCCCCATCTCTTCTTCCTATTTTGCTTTGAGGAATTGGGAGCGCTCGTGCATTTGGTATCACCGCGATGGCAGGATGCGAAGCTCATCGCGTTCGATCACTGGCTCACGGGAGTGCATCCGGCGATTTGGCTGGAGCAGTTTGTTACCGCGGGCCGCAACGAGTTCATGCAATTTGCGTACTTGACGTACTTCGTTTACCTGCTGGTGCTTGGCGGCATTTTGTATTATCGCGAGGACTGGCTCGGGTATTGGTCGGTGATGACCTATTCCGCGGTTGGGTACGCGATCGGATACGTGATCGCGATTTTTTTTCCCATCGAGAGCCCATGGTTTGCGATGGCGGGTTCATGGCATGGGGAATTGCACGGCGGAGCGTTTACGGCGGTGATTAACTTTACCGAGCATTATGGGCGCGTGCGCGGGGCGGCGTTTCCATCGGAGCATGTGGCGGGATCATTTGCGGCGCTGTGGGGCGCTTGGCGGCACCGGCGGTGGCTGTTTTGGGTGATGCTGCCGTTACTCCTGTGCATGTGCGTTTCGACGGTGTGGGGACGGTATCACTACGTTGCCGATATTTTTGGAGGAATGGTGACAGGGACGCTGGGGTTCATGATTGGGAAGTGGCTCATGAGGAAGAGCGAAGAGGCTCCCCGAGCAGACGCCAAAACGCCCCTCAGATTTGCGTCTCTGGGCTGAAGTTGAGTCCCTTCGGGGATCCTCGCCCCTCGGCTCCGCTCGGGACAGGTCGGAGGCCCTCAGGATGACAGTTTTGCAACCGGGGGCGGTTTACGTTGCGGGTTAAATTCTTCGAACCGGTGCGCGATGCGGAGGAGGAGAAGTTCGTCTGTTACGGCACCGATTAGCTGGAGGCCGACGGGGAGGCCGGCAGACGTAAAGCCACAGGGGACGGATATTGCGGGGATGCCGGCGAGGTTCGCAGGGCGATTCGGACGGAGGAGCAGAGCGCGGGTGGGGTGACTGGTTTTTCCGATACGAGTGGATTCTTCGCCAATCAGCGGAGCGGCAATGGGAGTTGTGGGGACGACGAGTGCGTCGACTTCAGCGTCGGTCATGGCGAGGTGAAATTGCTGGGTGAATTTGTCGCGGGAATCGAGCGCCCGCAGATAATCGGTCGCGGAGATTTTTGTGCCCATCTCAAGGCGCGTGCGAACATCCTCGCCATAGTCTCCAGAGTAAGCGGGGAACCAGCCGGCTTGCTGGTGATAGTGCGTGGCCTCGGCCCAGGCAATGTGGTTGCCGGCTTCTTCCGTTTCGCTTAGCAGAGGAATCGAGACTTCTTTGACCAGCGCGCCGTGCTTCTTCAGGGACCGAACGGCTTCGTGAAACGCGATACCCACGTCGTCAGAGACCAAATCCAGGAAAAACTCCTTCGGTAATCCCAGGCGAAACTTGTTGGCGCGCGTCGAGAATTCTCGGACTGACAAGAGGCTCGGCTCTGTCCGTGCCGATACTGCCATAGCAGAGGCCAGCGGCGATTGCCGCTGCGGAGCCGCCGCTGGAGCCTCCGGGAATGCGGGCGAGATCCCAGGGATTGCAAGTCGGACCGTAGTGCGGGTTGTTGGTAGTTACGCCGTAGGCGAACTCGTGAAGATTGGTTTTGCCCAGGATGATGGCCCCAGCCTCCCGGAGGTTTGCCCAAACGGCAGCATCATGTTCGGGGATGAAATCCTTCAAAATTCTTGAGCCGGCGGTGGTGCGGATGCCCTTCGTGTAGATGTTGTCTTTCAGCGAGATGGGAATGCCGTGAAGAGGGCCGCGGTCATGGTGGCCCCTGCGGCCCCGCGGACCGAAAAGCTCGGCTTCAGCTGCTTTAGCTTGCGCGAGCGAAAGCTCGGCGGTGATGGTGATGTAGGCGTTTAGTTTCGGGTTCAGTTGCTGGATTCTCGCGAGCATGAGTTTGGTCAGCTCGACTGGAGAGAGCTTGCGCTTGCGAAAGAGGCGGGCGACTTCTTCGATGGAGGCGAAAGCTAGGTCGGTGTCTTGCATTTGGGGCAAACTGAAGGAATTTAACACAGAGGCCACCGAGGAACGCACAGAGAACACAGGCAAGAGAGGACGGAGCTAAAAGATTTTTTCCTGGTGGCGGAGGTTTCCGAAGGTGCCGAGGTTGGCGATGATGAAGGCCACGCGGAACTGATTGTCCGTGCGCACCTGGCCGAGTTCGATGCGGCGGTACTCGAGGGCGATGCCGCAGCACTTGCCGTTGTAGCTGAATTGCACGAGTTGATTTTGCAGAGCGCTTTTGGTGATGTCGTAGCTAATGCCGGTGGTAACGTTGAAACCGCGACGGGTTTCGCTGCCGTAGCCCATGAGCACGCGCACTTGATTGGAGAGCGGCTGCAGGATGGGATCAGCTTGCAAACGAAAGTGGGCAATGGTGGCGAAGAATTCGCGATAGGGCTTGATCTTCACCAGCGTGCCTATGACCGTGACTTTGTGGAGCTGGGGATCATATTCGAGCAAATGCTCGGTATCAAAGAGGCCGCCGGGAGTGATCTTGAAGTCGCTGACGATCGGGGAAGAGTTGCGCGGTCCGAGTGCAAAAGCGAATGGCGAGATGGAATCGAGAGCGTCGAAAACGTTGCGTTGGCCGTTGAGAATGGCGCCGCCGAACGTTGGATCGAAATAGTGCTTCTGCATCAGGCTCCAGGAAAGGAGCTCTTGCGGCTGGTCATCGCCGGATTTCATCCAGAAGCGTTGCGTAACGCCATATTCGACTTCGTTGGTGTTGGTGCGTGTGGCGTCGGCGTCAAAGCGGATGAATTGCAGGAAATTGTCGATGCCAGTGACATCGCGATAGGTGATGTGCGGCTCGATGGTGTGCTTGTAGCGCCTGCGGGGTTTCGTCTTGCCGGACGAAACGGGACCGAAGAAACGCTCCAACGTGGGGAGACGAAGATCGAGACTGAACTCGCCGTCGTTGCGCATGAGCGATTGCGTGCTGACGACACCGGCAGGAGTGAGGGACTCTCCGTAATAAGTGGTGCGAAAAGCGGCGGTAGCGGTGGCGTTGAGCCACGGTCCGAAATGGACCGGCAGCGTGACGCGCGGCGCGAACTCGGTGCGCGAAACAAAATTGGGAGTCTCGATAGGCAAGTACGTGGCGCTCGGAGCAAAACCAACATCGTCGCGTTTAACGGCGCCGGCGAAGGCGTCAAAACCAAAATAGAAGGGCAGGCGCTGCCAGGGTTGCTGTTCGACGGAACCGAATCTGGCCTGCGGCGCGTTGCGCAACGTCACGCTCAACTGCGGGTTGGTATTGAGGAAGCTCCTGTCGTTCAATGATGCGAGGTTGAAACTGAAGCCGCGGAAATTGTTGGTGAGAAAAATGGAGCTGCGAATATCGGAATTGATGGCTTCACCGAAGGTGTCAGAGAAAGCCAGAAGGAACGTCAGCGAGGAAAGTTCGTTGACGTCGGCGACAAAGCGCCAACCGTGCGGCAGGAGCGATTGCATGGCGAAGCGCTGCTCGTGGCCGCCCTGTCGCTCTCGGTCGATCACGCCGAAGTAGTTGTAGCGGATGGTGGTGCCCTCCCAAGGAGTGGCGCGGAACTGGGCGCGTTCTTCGGAACCGCGCCTGCTAAGGAGCTCCGCGCCGAGCGTGGTGTCCATCCAACTGACGGGTGCCCAGTAAAATTCATCGCCGAAGACGAAGCCTTTGCTGGTGCTGTTTCCGGCAACCGGCACGAGCAGACCAGACTGGCGGATTTTTGAACCGGCGGGCGCGGTGGCATACGGCATCCAAATGAGCGGGACACGAAATAAACGGAAGTTGGCGTTGACCAGGGCCATCGTTTTGCCGAGGCGCACGCGTGCGCGCGGCGCGTAAAACTGCCACTTAGGTTGGCGCGGGTCACAGACGGTGATCCACGCCTGGTGAATAATGTAGAAGTCGTTTCCAAACCGTTCCACCTGGCGAGCTTCGAAATAGAGCGGATTGTCCGTAACGAGGATGGTGGGATTTGGCTGGCGCTCGATTTTCACCGTACCGCGAACGTTGCGAAACGTGCCGCGGCCGGTGCCGACGTTGTAATGGGCTTCCTCGGCTTCGAGGTGCTGATTTTCGAAGTCGTATCGCACGTGGCCGCGCGCGAAAGCTTCCGTGGTCTCATCGTTGTACTCGATGTGATCAGCGCGCAGGCGTTGGCCGGCGTAGTGGATATCGACGTTGTCGTCGGCGATAAAGAGATTGCCCTGGCGGCGCTGCGGGCCGTCCGCAGAAAGCTCGGCGACGCCGCCCTTGGCAGCGGGCCTGCGGACTTGTTGCGCGGCGGCCGAAGCCGCGCCAGCGAAAATCAAGGCGAAAGAAAGCAGCGTTACCCGCGAAAGAAGTTGGAGCACGGAAGATTCCCGAGCATGAGAATGTCGATTCACGCCGAAGATGTGGTCAATGGAGTAAGCGGGATAGCCTAGCATGGGCATTCCGGGTTGTGTAGCGGGCCGCGAAACCGTGGTGCGGCGTCGCACGTCTGTTTCAGCACGGGACCGGGTTGCTTCCACAAACTAGTGATGCACGTTGGAAAGCAGCGGAGTATGATTCCGCGCCGCGCGATGAGGGAGAGAATCATGAAGCGAGTGTCGTTTGCTTGGAAGTTGGCATCAGCCGCAGGGTTGTTTGGCGGAGCGCTTATCGCTGGAGCGGAGCCTCGTCCTGCGGACCAGACGAATCCGACGGACACACTGAAGAACCTGGAGCTGCGCGAGATCGGCCCGGCGGTGATGGGCGGACGCATCGATGACTTCGCGGTGGTGGAGAGCAATCCAAACATTGTTTTCGTGGGCGTCGCTTCCGGCGGCGTGTGGAAGACCAGCAACAACGGCACCACGTGGACGCCGGTGTTCGACAAAGAAGCGGTGTCGACGATTGGCGACATTGCGATTGCGCCGTCCGACCCCTCGATCGTGTGGGTCGGATCGGGCGAGCCGAACAACCGGCAGAGTTCGTCGTGGGGCGACGGCGCGTACAAGTCGCTGGACGGCGGAAAGACATGGCAGAACATGGGGCTGCGCGCGACCCATCACATCGGACGCGTTGTGATTCATCCGCGAAATCCCGACGTGGTGTACGTGGCGGCAGAGGGCCATTTGTGGGGGCCGAATCCGGAGCGCGGCGTCTACAAGACGACGGACGGCGGAAAGACTTGGACGCAGGTCTTGAAGATAAATGACGACACTGGTGTGAGCGATATCGCCATGGACCCGCAGAGCCCGGACATTCTGTACGCCGCGGCGTATGAGCGCCGCCGCACGCCCTTCGGTTTCAACGGTGGCGGGCCGGGCAGCGGCATATACAAAACGACCGATGGCGGCGCGACGTGGAAGAAACTGACGAAGGGCTTGCCGTACGAGAACGGCGGCGACACTGGGCGCATCGGCCTGGATATTTACCGCAAGGACCCGAACATCGTTTACGCGGTTGTCCAACACGAAAAGGGCGGAACATTCCGCAGCGAAGACAAAGGCGAGACGTGGAAGAAGATGGGCGACACAAACCCGCGGCCTTCTTACTACAGCCAGATTCGCGTCGATCCCAATAATGATTTGCGAATTTGGGAACTCGGTGCGCAGATGTTCTACTCCGAGGACGGCGGCAAGAAATTCGTGACGGATCGCGTGAGGGGCATCCACGGGGATTTTCATGCGATGTGGATCGATCCGGCGGATTCGAATCACATGCTCGCCGGCAGCGACGGCGGAATCCATTGGAGCTACGACGCCGGGCGCACGTGGGATTTCGTCAACACCATCGCCATCGGCCAGTTTTACGAGATTGGCCTCGACAACGAAAAGCCCTATCACATTTGCGGCGGACTGCAGGACAACGGAAGCTGGTGCGGGCCGAGCCAGTCGCTGACACGCGACGGCATCAGCAATGAAGATTGGTTTGTGATTCACGGCGGCGACGGATTTTACGCGGCGATCGATCCCCTCGAACCTTGGATCGTGTACACGGAATCGCAGGACGGCAACATTGACCGCCGCGATCTGCGAACCGCGCAGCAGCGCTCGATAGCGCCGGAAGCGAAATACGGCGAGCCGCACTACCGCTTCCAGTGGAATTCGCCGGTGGCGGTTTCTGCGCACAACCACACGACGATTTACTACGGCGGAAATTATTTGTTCAAATCCACGGACCGCGGCGATACCTGGACGCGGCTCGGCGGGGACCTCACTACCGGAGTGGACCGCAACAAGCTGCAAATCTTCGGGAAGACGCCGGACAAGAACACGCTATCGCGGCACGACGGCGTGCAGGAATATCCCACCATCACCACGCTCAGCGAATCGCCTTTGACGCCGAACGTGCTGTGGGTCGGGACTGACGACGGGAACCTGCAAGTGACGCGCGACGGGGGAAAAACTTGGAAGAATGTGGCTTCGCGCGTTCCGGGCGTGCCCAAGGGCACGTACGTCAGCCGCGTGGTGGCGTCGAAAGCCGGAGAGGGAGCCGCGTTTGCAACGTTCGATGGCCATCGCAACGATGACTACGGAATCTACATTTTCGTGACCAATGATTACGGCGAGACATGGAAATCGATTCGCAGCGGTATTCCGGATTCCGCCGGAAGCGTGCACGTGGTTCGGGAGCACCCGCGAAATCAAAACCTGTTGTTTGCCGGTCTGGAATTCGGGCTGTGGGTTTCCTGGGACCGCGGCGCGAACTGGACGGCGCTGAAAAATAATTTTCCAACCGTGCCGGTGGACGATATCCAGATACAAGCGCGTGAAAACGACCTAGTTCTGGCTACGCACGGGCGCTCGATATGGATTTTCGATGACATCACGCCGATCGAGAAGATGAACGCCAGCGTGTTGAACGGCGATATGACGTTCTTCCCGCCGCACGCAGCTACCGTTTTCAACATCAGGATGCGGCGCTGGAGCGGGGGACAGAAATTTTTCATCGCGAAGAATCCGCCTTACGGCGCCATTCTGAACTACTACTTGAAGGAAGCCCTGCCGCCCGAGCCGCCGAAGACCGAACAAAAGGCGGACAAGGACGATAAGGACAAAGCCGCGGCAGCAAAAACCGAGGAAAAGGGGAAGGGTGCAGCAGAGGAGAGGAGCAAATCTTCCGCAGAGCTAAAGAAGGAAGGCAAGGTCAAGATCACCGTCACCGACAAAGACGGGAAGGTAGTGCGCGAGTTGGACGGACCGGGCGCGGCCGGCGTGAATCGCGCGAATTGGGACCTGCGCTACAACGCTGCCGCAGAGCCCACGCCGGAACAGATGGAGGCCATCAACGCCGGATACTGGGAAGGTCCGCGCGGCCCGCGAGTAGAACCCGGAAAGTACACAGTTAAAATCAAGGCCGGGACCAAGGAAGCAACGCAGGAAGTCGTGGTCGAGGATGATCCGCACATGCAGCTTTCCCCGGAGGATCGCGCGGCGCGGCGCGCAGCCATGGATCAGTTGTACGCCATGGAAAAGAGCGCGGCCAAAGACCGCAAGACGGTTCAGGGACTGAAGGACGCGTTGAGCGCAGCGCGCGCGCAATGGAAGGCGGATGCCGGCAAGCCCGACGTACCAAAAATCCCCGAAGACATACAGAAGGCGGCGGAAGAGCTGCAAAAGAAGGTGGACAAGGTCGCCGAGAAATACATCCGCGAACGCGAAGGGCTCGGCAATGCGGGCCCGCCATTTGAATGGAAGCCGGAACCTTTGCCCAACCAGGTGCAAGGTCTCTTGCAGGATCTGGATGGATTCGCGGCGGCTCCCGGTGGGCAACAGAAAGAGAAGCTCGCAGAATTGGGTCCGCTCGTCAGCGATGCTTCCGCGCAAGTCAAGAGGTTAGTCGATGAGGATCTGCCGGCGCTCAATAAGAAGATGAATGACGCGGGGATCCCGCACATCGTGCCAAAGCCGGCAAGCCAGCGCCGCGATGACGGACCTAGCGAGGAGTCGGACCGGTAAGGTGGTCGCTTGGGGCGGTTGATTCCGCAAGCTCGAAAAACCATGGAGCCAGAGGGTAGCTCCGCTTCTTTTCAGGATTTCGCGGGAGTCGGCACAGTCGCGGACGCAGGCGCGGGAGTAGCGGCCGCCTTCAGTTGCGCTGCGCGATACCAATCGAAGGTTCGCCGCAAGCCCTCTTCGAACGTAACTGTCGGCTCGTAGCCGAGGAATTCGCGGGCCTGCGAAATGTCCGCTTGCGAATCGCGAATATCACCGTCGCGCGGCGGTTCATATTTCGTCTCTAGGCTCTTGCCGGAAATCTGGCCAAGGAGCGCCACGGTCTGGTTCAGAGAGAAGCGGCCGCCGACCCCGACGTTGAACACCTTGCCGGAAACATTGGGAGCGTCACAGGCCAGCAAATTGGCTTGCACCGCGTTTTCCACATAAGTGAAATCGCGCGTTTGCTCGCCGTCGCCGAAAATCACCGGTTGCGTGTCTTCCAGGAAGGCCGTGCAAAATTTGGCCAGCACGCCGGAATACGGCGAACTGGGGTCCTGGCGAGGACCAAAAATATTGAAATAGCGCAGCGACACGTTCTCGAGCCCATAGCACCGGCCGAAGGTTTGTGCGTACAACTCTCCGACATACTTTGTGACGCCATACGGCGAGATGGGCTGCGGCTCCATCTTTTCGATCTTGGGAAGGGTGGGCGTTTCTCCGTATGCGGAAGACGAAGCGGCGAAGACGATCCGCTTCACTTTCGCGTCGCGCGCCGCTACCAAGACGTTCAACGTGCCGTCGATATTGATGCGGTTCGTTTCAATGGGATCCTTGACCGATTTGGGCACGGAAGTGCGCGCCGCCAGGTGCAGCACGCATTCGGCTTCGTGCATGGCTTTACGAACCACCTCGATGTCGGTAATGCTGCCTTTAATCAACGTGATTTTGTTGCGGATTTCCGCGAGGTTCTCTTCCTTGCCGGAAGAGAGGTCGTCCAGCACCACCACGCCGTGCCCGCGGCGGACGAGTTCGTCCACCGTATTCGACCCGATGAAACCGGCGCCACCTGTAACAACGAAGCGCATCCAGGAAATCCTCCTCCAAGGTCCGCAGCAGAAGCGTGGCTGCCGCGGGAAGCAAGGCGCGCTTAGGAAAGACGAGCGCCTCGCGTTTTTGATAATCTCAGAATTCGCCGAGCCACCGATTGTTCGACGTTCGCTTTGCGCGCAAAATGTATTGTACGACGGAAGCCGCCGAGGCTAGGCATTGTTTCAGACTAGGTTCACGCAAATAGCATGACCAAGCTCTCTGCAACGATCGCGATAATAGCCGCGTTGGCCTGCGCCGCCGGAGCCTATTACTGGGCGCATGGCCCTGGCGCTTTCGGCCGAGTGTCAAAGGCTGCGCAGCCCGCCCTGGCTGCCCCCGTATTGGCAACCGGCAAAGCGGCGGAAGGTTCCGCTTCACCCACGCTCTCAAAAACGACCGCGCCCGGGATTCCCGTCGTAACTGCAGACGCGAGCACTCCTTTGCGACCTGGTGAAGTCCTCGAATTTGCCGCCGACGTGGCGAACCTCAGCAACGTTGCCAATCTGCGTCTGCAAATTGTCGATCGCCGCGACTTCTTCGGGAAGAATGCCTGGCACCTGCAAGCCTTCGCACGAACGGAGAATCCTCTGCGCATGGTATTCGAGCTTGACGATCAGTTTGATTCCTACAGCGATGCAGCCACGCTCTCGAGCCTGCAATATGAAATGCACTTAAACGAGCGCGGAGAAAAACAGGAGTCCGTCCAGCGTATGACGACGACCAGCACGGAGCGCGCCGCAGCGAATGCGACGCAGACTCGTGTTGCGCCTGGAACGCGCGATCCCCTGGGCCTGATGCAGTATTTGCGCACCGTAGATTGGACGAAGATCCACGAAGTGCGCGGCCCGGTTTACGACGGCCACAAATTGTACGACGTTAGTGCGAGGCTTGACGGCCCGGCGCAAAATATCGCCGTGCCGGCGGGCAGCTTCTCCGCTTCAAAGATCGAAGTTCGCGTGTTCGACGCTGGAGCGGAATTGAAGGACGCCCATTTCGCCCTGTATCTTGCAAGCAACGCTTGGCGAACCCCCGTGCTGCTCGAAGCGGTAATGCCGTTCGCGACCGCGCGGGTGGCCTTGGTGAAAATAAAGTAGACGTAAACCTGGAAGCAGAGTCGCAGTTACTCCTGCAACGCGAGCTGCTCGATCAGCGAGCAAGCGATGTGCCCGATAGTGATGTGCGCCTCCTGAATGCGCTGCGGATCGCGAGAAGGAACGTTCAGCAGCAGGTCCACCTTGCTCGCCAGCGCACCGCCAGACTCACCCGTAAGCGCCACTAGAAAAGCGCCCCGCCCCCGACCAGCTTCGATTCCTCGCAACATGTTTGTGCTCTCGCCGCTGGTGGAGAGAGCAACCAGCACATCCTGCGCCGAAACAAGCGATTCGATCTGACGCGCGAAAATCTGCTCGAACCCATAATCGTTTCCCGCCGCGGTCAGCACCGACGGATTGGCGGTCAACGCCAAAGCCGCTAGCCCGCGCCGGTCGTCGCGCAGTTTCACCACCAGCTCTGCCGCGAGGTGCAACGCATCAGCGGCGCTGCCGCCGTTGCCAAAAAACACGACTTTGCCGCCGCCGCGTAACGCTGCGGCGCATTTGCGCGCAAATTGCAGAATATTTTGAATCAACGCGTCGGAGAATGCCTGCTTGACGCGCGCGCTCTCCTCTAGCTGGCGGCGGATTTCCTCGGTGGAGGCAGTCATTTGCGCCTAGCAGAGAACGATTTTGTCGCGGTGACGCATCACGCGGCGCGTGGCGTTGCGCGTGTCCACAACCAGCTTGGCGGCGTCCACGATCGCGGAGTAATCGTAGCTGGAGTGATCCGTGGCCACAATCACCGCGTCATAGCTGCCAATCGCCTGCGCATTCAACGGCACGGATTTCATATTCTCGTAATTGTAATGCCGCATTTTGTGGAGCTGCGGGAAATACGGATCGTTGTAATCGAGCTGTGCGCCGCGTTGTTGCAACAGCTGCATGATCTTGAGCGTCGGCGACTCGCGCAAATCGTCCACGTCCTTCTTGTACGCCACGCCCAAAATCAAAATCCTCGCGCCTTTCAAACTTTTCTTGTGATTGTTCAGCGCCGCGGCAATCGCGTCAACGACGTGATACGGCATCGCCGTATTGACTTCGCCGGCAAGCTCGATGAAGCGAGTCGAAAAGTCATACTCGCGTGCCTTCCACGAAAGATAATACGGATCCACCGGAATGCAGTGCCCGCCAAGTCCCGGCCCCGGATAAAAAGGCATGAACCCAAACGGCTTCGTCGCCGCGGCGTCAATCACTTCCCAGATATCGATACCCATGCGCAGGCTGAGCATCTTCAGCTCGTTCACCATGGCGATGTTCACACAGCGGAAAATATTTTCCAGCAGCTTGGTCATTTCCGCGGCGCGAGTGGAGCTTACCGGAACAACGCGCGCCACGACCTGCCCGTACAGCGACACTGCCGCGCGCCCGCTCGGCGGATTCACTCCGCCGACGACTTTCGGGATTTGCGCCAAACCAAACTGCCTATTCCCCGGATCTTCGCGCTCCGGAGAAAACGCCAGCCAAAAATGGCATGCCACATTCTCGTTTTCCGGCCCCGCCGCAATCGGGCATTGCAACCCGCCCTTCTCCAAAATTGGTAGCAGCAACTCTTCAGTGGTCCCGGGGTACGTTGTGGATTCCAACACCACGAGCTGCCCCTTTTGCAGGTGCGGCTGAATCGAGATGGCTGTTTGCACGACGTAACTCAGGTCCGGCTCGCGCCGCTCGTCCAACGGGGTCGGCACGCAAATGATGATGGCGTCTGCTTCCTTCAAGCGCGCGAAATCCGTCGTCGCCGCAAAATGCCGGCTATTCACGAGCTGCTGGATCTTCGTCTGCGGAATATGCTCGATATACGACCGCCCCGCATTCAGCATATTCACTTTGTTGGGATCGGTGTCGAATCCGGTCACCCTGTGCCCAGCTTCCCCGAAACGCAGCGCCAGCGGCAACCCAACATATCCGCACCCGATGATGGCGACCTTAAGTTGGGCGCCCTTGAAGAATTCAGGTTTCCGGTCAATTGGCATGAGTTGCGTCGCACTCCTAAACTGTTCTGAAATACACGGGCCGCAAAGCCCGTTGAAGAGCCGAATAAATATAACAGGGTTCCCGGCGCACACAAAAAAACGCCCACCCGAAGGTCTTCCCCCGAGACGCGTTGCGATTGCCTGGCAAAACGGAGCAAGATAGTAGGCACCCGCCCCAAGCGCTTCCAGCCGGCAGTTGCAGGCGTAAGCGGCATCCAGCAACCAGCGGATGACTGTTCGCTCGGACGTAGCGGGCGACTCAGATATGGCAGCACTGCGGTGCTAGCGCTGCGAGGAGTTTGTGAATCCCATGGTGGATGTGCACTGCCACATTTTGCCAGGTCTCGATGACGGCCCCGAGGGCATCGAAGAGTCACTGGCCATGGCCGAATCGGCGATCTCCGACGGCATCACTCATGTCGTCGCCACGCCGCATTGCAGCGACGATTATTCATTCGATTATGCGCGGGTTCAGCGCCTGCGCGAACGCCTGCAAACCGAAATCGGCGATCGGCTGAACTTGGCTACCGGGTGCGACTTTCATCTCAACCCCGAAAATCTTGAGGCTTTGCGGGCCGACGCCTCGCGCTTCTGCATCAACCAGCACGCTTACCTGCTCGTCGAGTTCAACGAAATCTCCATACCCCCCTCGATGGACGACACCCTGCACAGTTTGCAGCTCAAGGGCCTGCGGCCCATAATCACCCACCCCGAGCGCAACGCCATCCTTCGCCGCCAGCCGGAGCGACTCGCAAAATGGGCGCGGCTGGGTTGCTTTGTGCAGGTCACCGCCGGCTCCCTGACTGGGACCTTCGGTCCGCGCGCGCAGGAAGATTCTCTATGCTGGATCGCGCAGGGCTTCGTGCACTTCGTCGCCAGCGATGCGCACAACACCAAGCGCCGGCCGCTGAGATTGCAGCCCGCGTATGACGCTGTAGCCGAGCAATTCGGCGATCAATAGACCCAGAACTTCTCGCACTACCTCTAGTGCATCACCGGTCGCGCGCCACCAATGATCAGGCGCAAACGGGTCAGTGGAAGCGGCGCGTACAATGGCTCTCCCCTTCCCACCCGCAAGCTCTCTCCACAGCGTCCGCACGCGCCGCGTGTGTGCCTTCGTGGTGACGATAATCACCGCGGCGCCCTTCTCTTGCTCCAATTCGGCTGCAATGGTGCGGACTTCATCCGCCGTATTGTCTATCGGCGGCTCGAGCACCCGGATTGCCTGCAATGGAACCCCTTCGTGCATCAAAACTCGCGAGTTGAAGAACTCCTCGCCGAGGTATGCAATATGCATCTCCTGTAGTGAGGCGGCAGGTTCATTGGCACGCGTCAGCCAAATTTGCGGTGCGTAGGCGGCCTTGTACAAGCGTGCCGCTTCCTTGGCCCGCATGGGGATTCGTCCGCTGAGGACCACAATCGCTTGGGCCTTGTCCAGCGGATCTTCCACGACCAGCCACCGGCCCACGCCGAGGAAAATGATTGCGGCGAAGACGATTAGCCCAACAACCAAGGTGGGAAGAATCGCCCGGGCCAAGTGGCGCTGCCGGACGTGCGGTGCATCTATGTTCCCGTGCATAAGCAAGCGCGCGCATGGTATCGCGGCCCGCCAGTGTGGTCAATCGCCGCCCAGCGCGATAAAATTGTGGGTTGCCATTTCTCGGGAGGGTGCATGCGCGCAGTAGTCACTGGCGGAGCAGGTTTCCTGGGCTCGCATCTCTGCGATCGCCTGATCGCGGAGGGATGGGACGTTCTCGCGCTTGACAACCTTGTTACCGGCGTGGAATCGAACATCGCTCATCTACGGAAGCACCCTCGCTTCCGCAGCGCGCGCGCGGATGTCTGCAACTACATCGACGTCGCCGGCCCCGTTGACTACGTCCTGCACTTCGCTTCCCCCGCCAGCCCCGTTGATTATTTGAAAATGCCCATCCCAACGCTCAAGGTCGGTGCGCTGGGTACTCACAACGCACTCGGTCTCGCCCTCGCCAAAAAGGCCAAATTTTTTCTGGCTTCTACCAGCGAATGCTACGGTGACCCGGAAGTTTCTCCGCAGCCTGAAACCTATTGGGGTCACGTGAACTCGATCGGACCTCGCGGCGTCTACGACGAAGCCAAGCGCTACGCCGAAGCCATGACTATGGCCTATCACCGCTACCACCGCGTGGACACGCGCATCGTGCGCATTTTCAATACTTACGGGCCACGCATGCGTCTCAACGACGGCCGCGCTCTCCCTAACTTTGTCCACCAGGCTCTCACCGGCAAGCCCCTCACGGTCTATGGTGATGGCAAGCAGACCCGCAGCTTCTGCTACGTTTCCGATTTGATTGAGGGTATCTATCGCTTGATGTTATCCGATGAGCATTTGCCCGTGAATATTGGCAATCCGCAGGAAATCACCATCCTCCAATTTGCGGAGCGCATTCGCACCCATTTTGAAAATGCGCCGAAGATCATTTTCGAGCCTCTGCCGCAAGACGACCCCAAGCAGCGCTGCCCGGACATCAGCAAAGCCAAGCGCATTCTAGGTTGGGAACCGAAGGTGGGTTTGGAGGAGGGCCTGCGCACCACGCTCGACTATTTCAAGGAGTATTTTGCAAGCAAGCAGACCGCCGGCGCCTAGTAACGCTTTTCGCTTTTCCCGCTGATCGTTGGAAATTATTCGCGCCCAAACGAATAATATTCAAATCCCAGCCCGCGCATCCGCGACGGCAAATACAGATTCCTGCCGTCGACCACCAGCCGCCGCGCCATGAGTTTTCCCGCGCGCTCCCAATCCAGGTCCCTGAATACGTCCCATTCCGTGCAGACCAGCGCCGCTTCTGCGTCGCGCAAAGCATCGTACGGATCCTCGTGATAGCTGGCTGCGGGAAACAGCGTCTTGGCTTTCGAAATCGCTTCAGGATCCGTGGCTTGCACCTGCGCTCCCTGCCGGAGCAGTTCCTTCACCACTTCCAACGCTGGCGAGAATCGGATGTCGTCGGTATTCGCCTTGAACGCCAGCCCAAGCACCGCGACGCGTTTCCCCTTGACCACCCACAGGGCCCGGCGCACCTTTTCGAAAAACCTCTCGATGCGCTGCTTGTTGACGCGTTCGGCCGCCTTTAAAATGTCGAAATCCACTCCCACCGTGCCGGCCAGGTGAACGAACGCCTGCAAATCCTTGGGAAAGCAAAAACCGCCAAAGCCCAGCCCGGCGCGCAGGAATTGCTCGCCGATGCGCGGGTCCAATCCCATCGCGTGCGTCACTTCCTCCACGTCTGCTCCGATTTTCTCGCAAAGATCGGCAATCACGTTGGCGTAACTGATCTTCAGCGCTAAGAATGAATTGGAAGCATGTTTGATGAGCTCTGCGCTATTGATCGTAGTGATGAGCAGATTCACGGCATTCCCCGGAGGACACGTGCCATTGTGCACCGGGCAGCGAAAGGAGCGCTCCACGATCGGCCGGTAAATCTCCCGCATATCGCGCGCCGAAGCCTCATCCTCCACGCCCACCACTATGCGGTCAGGATGAAAGAAGTCCGAAACGGCCGTCCCCTCGCGAAGGAACTCTGGATTGGACGCCACGCGAAACGCCAAGCCGCTGTTGCGCGAGTAGGCTGTGAGCGCGCGGCGCAATTCCAGTCCAGTGCGCGCCGGCACCGTGCTCTTTTCGATCACCAGCTTCGGCGTTCGCGCTTCGGTGGCAATCTGACGCGCCACGTGGTCGATCGCGGAGAGATCCGCATCGCCGTTTTCCTTTGGCGGTGTGCCGACGCAAATGAAGATGGCATCGCTGCTGCGTATCGCTTCGCCAGCGTCCGAGGTGTACGAGATCTTGCCGGCCCTTCGCGCCGAAGCCAGGATTTGGTCCAGGTGCTGCTCAAAGATCGGTACGCCTCCCGCCTGGAGCCGCGCGATCCGCTCCTCATCAATGTCCGTAAAAATGACCTCATGCCCCGCTTCGGCGAGACATGCGCCGGTCACCAGGCCAACATAACCACATCCAACTACAGAGAGACGCAATCCAGTCCTCCGCGCCGAGATTCTTTATGCTCGCACACCTTCCCATGTGCAGCAGCTCTAGCGTCGCCCGCTGTTCCAGCCCAATAGCAGCCCGCGCAGCCCCAGCAGTACGAGTTGCGGCTGGCGCCGCAGCACGTTCCACAGCAGCCGCGTCGACTCGTCGCGCGTAATCTCGCTGAGGGTATCCCGCGTGGCCGCGTTGAGCAGGTCCACCAGGTGCGAGTAATCTTCCTGCCGGAAATGATGCATCGTGCGCCGCAGCAGCCAGTGCGTGCTTAGTTCGCGCCGCAGGGCCAGCAGTCCCCTGCCGCGCCCGCCTTGCAAAATGGACTCGGCGACAGCGTGCGCCCCTCGAAAGCCGGTAACGATTCCTCCCACCGTGGACACTTTGACTTGCGCCGCGGCGTCCCCAACCAGGTACACGTTCCCTTTTCCCACCCGCCGCTTCACCGGCACCCACCGCTTGTACACCGGGATTCGCGCGCCCTGCCATTCGAGCGGCTCGATTCCCTTCTTGTCCAGGAATCGCGCCAGACATCGCGTGGCATCCCGGCCGTCCTCTCCGATGACGCCTAGCGCGCCACGCTCCGCCGATTCCGGAATCAGCCAGTAGAAATACGGCGTGTCGTCCGGCACGAACCAGACACGCGTTGT
>WNFT01001212.1_pt1 | contig 21861 bp, 23 predicted proteins | sample 5400191 | NCBI WGS metagenome assembly WNFT01 (sample SAMN13153359, study PRJNA577476) | soil metagenome | isolation source: 80 cm saprolite under Madrone tree | place: USA:California | collected 2016-06-14 | reverse complement strand
GCCACGCCCTCTTCCTGAACTACTCCCGCCCGGCGCGGGTGCTCCCGACCTTCAAGACGATCCTGGCGTCCCAGGGGTGGGGCCCGGCACTCGGCGCGCTCCGCTGGCTCCTGCCGACCGCCCTCTTCGAGGGCTGCCGCGATTTCGAGCCTCATCACATGGCGGCCGCGGAGTTTCACGACGCCCTGACGGAGGCGGGCTTCGAAATCCTGGACGCGAAGCCGACATTCCTCGGCGAGATCAGCTGCCTGGCCTGGGTGCGTCGCGCGGAACGCGCCGCGGAGATCGCCCGGTGAGGGTGCAGTGAACGTCCGATAGAGTCCGGGATCCTCCGCCGCGCGGGAGCAGGCCGTCGCGTGGCGGGAGACCGGCGATCGAGGTCATGCGCGGCTCGGCTCCGAAGCGTTCAGTCCGAAGGCAGGGCAGCACCATTCGCGGCGGTCTATCACGCGGGGGGCTCGGCGCCCGCCGTGTGTCGCTTCCCCTCGGGACTCTCAGCCTAAGTGTCCAATATCGTGAGCCGATATCGATGCGCCTATGGTAGGCTCGATGTGGGCGGCTGACGGGGGAGGTGGGTCCGGAGTGAGCGTCGGCGCGTTCGTGGGGTCGGCCGCGGTGTCCCGGGTCCTTGCCCACGGCAAGCGGGTGCGCCTCCGCACGTTCACCCGCGCGGACATGGCGTGCCTTGCCGAGTGGGCCGATAGCGCGTTCGTCGACGCGATGGTCGGGAGCGACTTCCTCTATCAATATAAGCACCTGTATCATCGTCGCAATGATCTCTTCCTCGACCTCCTGCTCCGGGACGGCAGCCAGCTCAACGCCCTCATCATTCCCGTCAGAGGGCGCGGAGCGCCGGTCGGCTTCGTCCGGCTGTTCAACATCAATCTCCTCCACGGCTATGCCTTCCTCGAGATCGTGATCGCCGATCCCCACTCGCTGCGCCACGGCTGGGGCGTCGAGGCGGGGCGGCTGATGGTCCTCTACGCGCTGGAGGGCCTCGGGATCCGCCGGATCGAGGCGAAAGCCTACGCGTACAACCGTCTGAGCCAGAACGCCCTCCTTCGCAACGGCTTCAAGCTGGAGGGCGCCCTCCGACAGGCGTGCTTCTACAACAACCAGTACTGGGACATACTGGTCTACGGGCTCCTCAAGGACGAGATGGAGGAGCAGCGCAAGAAGCACAACGTCGCCCTGTTCAGCGTGGACGGAGCCGAGCTGTGACGATTCACAACCTCTTCCCCCTGGTCGCGCTCGCGCTGAACTTCACGCTGATCGCGCTCGTCCTCTACCGGGACTTCCAGAGCCGGCTCAACCGCACGTTCGCGTACTTCCTGGCCGGGCTCGCGGTGTGGAACTTCGGCGTGTTCATGCTCCGGTTGACCACGGCGGCGCCCTCGAGGGCGCTCTTCTGGGAGCGGGCCGTGTTCGTGGGGCTCATCCCGGTGATTCCCCTCTACTACCACTTCGTCCTGCTCTTCCTGAACCGCACCCAGGTCTGGCGCCGCATGCTGCTGATCGCGTACACGTTCGCGGCCCTGTTCATGGCGGTGAACCCGACCGCGCTGTTCATCAAGGGCGTGAAGCTGACCACCTGGGGCTACGCCCCCGTCGGCGGCGCCATGTACCCGGCCTTCCTCGTCTACATGCAGGTCTTCATGCTGGCGGGCTTGACCCACCTCGCGCTGGCCTACTGGGGGATCCAGTCAAGCTTCCGCCGCAACCGCGCGAAGCTGATCCTCTGGGGGACCGTCGTCAGCCTCCTCGGCGGCTACGTGGACTTCGCGCGCGCCATCGTGCCGCGGTTCGAGCGGTTCTACCCGATCGGGATCCCCGCCAACGCCTTCTTCTCGCTGATGCTCGGGGTGGCGGTGGTCCGCTACCGGCTCGTCGACGTGGGCGTCATCGCCAAGCGGGTGGCCATTTACGGCGGCCTGGTGGCGGGGATACTCCCGCTCGTCTGGGGCCTCGGCGTCTACGTCGAGAACCGCTGGGAAGCGAAGTACGCGCTCACGCTCCGAGAGGACCTCGTGATCGCGTTCCTGCTCGCGGTCGCGTTCACGCCGCTCAGCCGCTCGATCGAAGCCTGGCTGGGCCGGGTCATGTTCCGGAAGCGCTACGGCTTCCAGGAGATCCTCTCGGACCTCCGGGGCCGGATGGGCTCCTTTCTCGACGTGAGCCGGCTGGCCGACACGCTCGTGCAAACGCTCGTGAGCCGGATCCCGCTGACGCACGGCGTCCTCTACCTCTACGCCCCCGAGCACGCGGAGTACCGCGTCCAGCGCGTGGCGTCCTCGGGGGCCGTCGAGCGGGAGTGGAACGCGCTCCCCGTGACCCACCCCCTCGTCCGCTGGCTGCGAGAGAACAAGGAGGTCCTCGTCACCGAGGAAATCCAGATCCGGCGTGGCATGGCCGAGGCCCTCGCCGAGGCGGAGCCGGATCTGGCCGACATGAAGGTCGCGCTGCTGATCCCGATGGAGAGCGAGGGGGAGCTGATGGGGATCCTGGCCCTCGGCGAGAAGCTCTCGAGCGACGTTTTCGACGCCCAGGAGCTCGAGCTGCTCGAGGTCCTGGTCGGCCAGGCGACGATCGCCCTGCAGACGAGCCGGCTCTACGAAGAGGTGAAGCACTCCAACGAGCAGCTGATCGAGGCCGACCGCCAGCGCTCGAAGTTCCTGGCTCAGTTCTCGCACGAGCTGCGGACGCCGCTCAACTCGATCATCGGCTTCTCGAAGATCCTCCTCAAGAGCCCAACGAGCGACCTCACGGCGGACGACCGCAACGACATCGGGACGATCCACTCGAACGGCGTGCACCTGCTGAACCTCATCAACGACGTGCTCGACTTTTCGAAGATCGAATCCGAGAAGGTCGAGCTGGTCCTGGAGACCGTGGCCGTGGAACCGCTGGTCGCGGAGTGCCTCCGCTCGACAGAGTCGCTGATCCGGGGCCGCAAGGTGAAGCTCCACCGGTCGATCCAGCCGGGGCTGCTCCCCCTGCAGGCCGACCGCACGAAGTTCCGCCAGGTGCTGCTCAACCTGCTCTCGAACGCCATCAAGTTCACCCCCGAGGGCGACGTCACGGTGTGCGTCGAGGCGCACGACCACGAGCTCCTGGTTAGCGTCAGCGACACCGGGGTCGGGATCCGGGAGGAGGACCAGCCCAAGCTCTTCAAGGCGTTCCAGCAGCTCAACGGCCAGATGCACCTCCCGCTCGGGGGCACCGGGCTCGGGCTCGCGATTTCAAAGACGTTCGTCGAGCTGCACGGCGGTAAGATCTGGGTGCAGAGCCGGCCGGGGCGGGGCTCGACCTTTTCGTTTACGGTGCCCCTGGAACCCGTCGAGGTTCGGTGAGGAGCCAGCATGCCTGATCCGGTCAAGATCCTCCACGTGGAGGATAACCCCGACAACCGGCGCCTCGTGCGCCGGGTGCTCGTCGGGGCGGGCTACCAGGTCATCGACGCGGCAGACGGGCTCGAGGGCATCGAACTGGCCGTGCGCGAGCAGCCGGACCTGATCCTCCTGGACATCAACATGCCGCGCTTCGACGGTTACGAGGCGGCGGCGGCGATGCGGGCGTTCCCGGCCCTCCAGTCCTCGCTGATCGTCGCGCTCACCGCGTACACCAACAGCGGGGACCGCGAACGCATCCTCACCGCCGGCTGTAACGGGTACATTGCCAAGCCGATCGACGTCGACCGGTTTCCCGAGCAGATTGAGGAGTTCCTGCGGGGCAAGCGCGAGTACGTCGCGCCCGCCCAGCAGACGCAGTACCTGCGGGAGCTGAATCGCGGCCTCGTCCAAAACCTGCTGAAGAAGATCCAGGAGCTGGAGCAGGTCAACCGAGGGCTCACGGCGCGCACCTCGCAGCTCGAGAGCCTGCATCACATCGGGGAGATGATCACCTCCCAGCTGAACCTGCACGCCTTGGCCGGCGAGGTGCTGCCGGGGCTGGCGAAGTCCCTCGGCTTTTCGGAGATCGAGGTGTCGCTGCTGAGCCCCGGGGTGCCCGAGCCGACGCGGCCCCGGTCGTCCCGCACCGAGCCGGCGGGCGACGACGGCATCACGATCGAGGTACCGATGGCGATCCAGGGACGGGTCACCGGGCGCATGCGGGCGCGGACGTCGATCCCCGGGCTTCCCCCGGAGGACGCCGAGCAGGTGCTGCGGATCGTGGCCAGCCAGGTGGCGGTGGCCGCCGAGAACGCCCGGCTCTACGAGGGGCTCCAGCGCCAGATGGAGGAACTCAGGAATACCGAGGCCCAGCTCGTGCAGTCGGCGAAGCTGGCGGCCATCGGTGAGCTGGCGGCGAACGTGGCGCACGAGATCAACAACCCGATGACGAGCATTCTCGGCTACGCGACGCTCCTCCACGAGGAGACGCCGGAGACCTCCCCGCGGAAGGAGACGCTCAAGCTCATCCAGAACGAGTCGCTCCGCATCCGCGAGATCGTGCGGGCCCTGCTCGATTTCTCCCGGCAGCGCGACTTCGCCAAGGAGCTCGTGGACATGCGACAGGCGGTCAAGGACACGCTCGCCCTGATCCAGCGGCACGCGGTCCTGTCGAACTGCAAGATCGTCGAGCAGTACGGCGACAAGCTGCCGCTGGTCGAGATCGACGTCCCGCAGTGCAAACAGGTCTTCCTGAACCTCGTGACGAACGCGCTCGACGCGATGCCGCACGGCGGGACCCTGACGGTGACGGTGACGGTGGCGCAGCAAGACGACGCGATCAGGATCGAATTTGCCGACACGGGCACCGGCATTCCCGAGGCCAACCTCGCCCGGATCTTCGAGCCGTTCTTCACGACGAAGCCGGCGGTCAAGGGGACGGGGCTCGGCCTCTCGGTGAGTCTCGGGATCGTCCAGGCGCACGGCGGGACGATCGAGGTCGCGAGCGAGCCCGGCAAGGGCAGCCGGTTCACCGTCCTGCTACCCCTGCCCAAGAAGAAGTCCCCCGACCGCCGCTGACCCCCTCGCGTGACGCCGCGCTCCCGGACCCGGCCGCTCTCGGATCCTGCCTGACCGGGCGCCCGCGGCCGTCCACCGACGCGCGTCTGGCGCTCGGCGGCCCCGACCGGTCAGCGGCGCCGCCCGGGCAGGAGCGCCTTGTAGAAGAGCAGCTCTCGGTAGCCCTGCGGCAGGTTGTCGATGTGGCCGGAGGGCGTGAAGCCGAGCGCGCCGTGCATCTGGATCGAGATCGCGTTCGTCTCGACGGTGGACGAGAAGAGGCGCGGGCTCGGCGACATCTCCTCGACCGAACGGAACAGCTCGCGTGCGACGCCCTGGCGGCGGAAGTCCGAGCGCACGCTGACGAGCGACACGAAGGTGCACTGAAACCAGTCGGTCCGGTAGGCGAGCAGCCCGACGACGGCGCCGGCCCGGTCGGCCACGAGCAGGTGGTGTCGCTCGAGATAGGAGCGGACGAAGGCGCCGGCGCGGTCGGGCCCCGTGACTTCGGCCGCCAGCTCCGTCAGCGCGGCAAACTCGGCGCCGCCGGGAGGCCGGACGAGGCTCACGGCGGGTCGAGGAACGAGCGCAGCGCGCGCTGGACGAGCGGGTTGTCGCCGAGGAGGATCGTGTAGTGATTGGTCCCCGGGACGACGACGAGCGTACAGCGCGGGATGGCGTGGCGCACCGCCTCGGCCTCGTCCTGCGTCATGAGACAGTCCGTCTCGCCGAGGAGGCCGTCCGGGGCGCGTAGCAGGAGGGTGGGGGCCTTCACCTTCCGGTGCCAGACCCACAGGCGCTCGCGGCCGAGGTTCGCCAGCTCCTCCTCGATCGCGTGCCGAGCCACCTTCGAGCGGACGCCGCCGCCTGGGCCAGGCTCGACGTCGTAGGTGAAGTACCGCGTCAGATACTCGTTCCACCGCCCCGCCAGGAAGGGAAGCCCCCGCAGCATCTGGAGGTACAGCTCGAGCGAGGGAAACTCGAGCCCGACCCGGGCGATGGCGGGGCCGAGCGAGTCGAGGACCTCCGCACGGACGTCAAAGCCCCCGTCGACCAGGACGAGTTGCGTCACGCGATCGGGGTAGTGCACGGCGAAGTGGAGGGCGATCGCGGCGCCGAGCGAGTGCCCCACGAGCACGGCGTGGTCGACCCCGTAGTGTCCGAGGAGCCCCGCGAGATCGTCCGAGTGGCGGGCGAGGCTGTAGCCGCGCTCGGGCTTGTCGCTGTCGCCGCGACCGCGGAGATCCCAGGCGAGGACCCGGTAGTCCGGGGACAGCACGGCGGCCAGGCTCTCCCAGCAGGTGTGGTTCGCGGTGAGCCCGTGGATCAGGACGAGCGCCCGACCGCGCCCCGGCCACTCCCGGACGGCCAGGGTGACGCCATTCACCGCGACGCGCGCCATCTCAATAGGTGCCGGGCCGGATCTCGCGGTAGAGGGCCTTGAGCCGCTCGGCCGAGAACTCGCGCGACTGGCAGAGGCTGATGATCCGACGCTCGGTCGTTTCGATCTTGGCCACCGCGTCGGGGATCCGTGGCCCCAAGTCGGGCGGAATCGTCACGACGCCGTGCTGGTCGGCGTGGACCAGATCGCCCGGGTTGACCCAGAGACCTCCCACCTTGACGGGCAGCCCGAAGTCTACCAGGTGCACGTAGGCGTGCGACACCGAGATGTGGGCGGCGACGAACTGGAACCCGAGCGTCCGCACCTCGTCGAGGTCCCGCACCGCGCCGTCGGTGATGACGCCGGCGCAGCCGAGCGCCTTGTGGATGTTGGCCTGCACCTCCCCCCACTGGGACCCCTGTCCCCGCGGCTCGTCGAGGTCGTGGACGACGACGACGCGCGGCTCGGGAATCGTCTGGATGAAGTCCCAGTAGCCGAAGATGCTCGCGCGATGGCCATCGACGGGCGCCGGCTCCGCCCGGATCAGCGCCGTCACCGCGTGGCCCACGAGCGGACCGAGCTCGGGGAAGAGCGCCCGCAGCTCGCCCGACATGTACCCCTGGTTCCGGGGGCGGACGGTAAAGGTCTCGATGGCGTTCGCGACGCTCGGGCTCGTGATCTTTCGGAGCGCCTCAATCACAGGGGGTTCCTCCGTAGGTGTCCTTCCAGTTCAGACAGTGAGGGGTCGATCGTCAGGAGCGGTTCGGCGCGTGCCGCGGCGTCCAGGGGCTGCTTCAGGCCGTGCCCGGTCGCGGTGCAGACGACGAGATCCTGCGGCTGGATGCGGCCTTGGCCGGCGAGGGCGGCGGCGGCGGCCACGGACGTGGCCGCGGCGGGCTCGCAGAAGATCCCCGCGAAGCGGGCGAGCCGCGCCTGCGCCACCAGGATCTCGGCGTCGGCGCACGCCACGGCGGCACCGCCGGTCGCCCGGAGCGCGTCGAGAGCCCGCCCGCCGAGGGACGGCGAGCCGACGGCGATCGACTCGGCCACGGTCTCCGCCGGTGTTACCGGGATCGGGTCGGGCACCCCGGCCTCCCACGCGCGGACGATCGGCGCCGCGGCCGCCGCCTGGGCGACGACCAGGCGAGGCATCCCGCGGGCCCAGCCGAGCGCGTTCAGCTCCCGCCAGCCCTTCCAGGTCAGGGCCACGCCGAGCCCACCGGCGATCGGGTGGATCATCCAGGCGGGCACCTCGCCGTCGAGCTGCTCCCACGTCTCGAACGCGTAACTCTTCTTGCCCTCGTTGCGCCACGGATTCGTCGACAGGCAGGAGTACCAGCCGAACGCCGCCAGGGCCTCCCGGCACAGCGCCGCCGTGCGGTCGAACGGCCCCCGGACGGCGACGACGCGCGCACCGTAGGCCCGCGCCTGGACAACCTTGGCGGCCGCCGTGGAGGCCGGCACCATGACGATCGCCTTGAGGCCGGCCGCGGCGGCATAGGCGGCGACGGACGCCGCGTGGTTGCCGGTCGAGGAGACGGCGACGGTCGTGGCCTTCACCTCACGGGCGTGGGACAGAGCGACCGTCACCGAGCGGTCCTTGAGCGAGCCCGTCGGGAGCACCGTGTCGTTCTTGATGTAGAGGCGCTCGAGTCCGATCTCTGCGCCGAGCCGCCCTGCCGGCACGAGAGGGGTGTCGCCCTCGCCGAGCGTGACGACGGCGCCGAGGTCGGCGATCGGCAGGAACTCCCGCCACCGCCAGAGCCCGCGCGGACGGCGTCGGATCTCGGGGGCGAGGCCCCGTGCGATCTGGCTCAGATCGACGTCGGCGTCGAGGACACCCCGACAACGCGGGCACCCGACCGGCGGGGCCGCGCGGTCGACGCTCTCGTCGCAGCGCGGGCAGCGGATTCGCGCGACCGTCCCCACCGCTACGTGAGCTCGCGCCGGCGCAGTGCACGCCGGCGGCGCCTGACGGTCGGCCGGGTCTGGTCGGGATTGGGGGTGATCGCGAGCGCCCTGTGCAGGCGCTCGCGCCGGTGGAGCGACCGGTCCAATTGGGTGTCGATCACGCCGTCGCCCGCGAGCGTGGCCGACTCCGCGGCGGCTCGTTCGTGAAAGACGGGCCCGACGCCGCCGGCGCGCCGAGCGGGGCCGAGGACGTTCACCGTGGAGCTCCTACCGAGGACGCCCATCTGACACGCGTATGGTACCTACTCCACCGTGTCCGATACAATCGAACCCCGGAGAGCGGTGCCGTGGGACCCTGCCCGGACGATGCCCCCTGCCGCACGCGGGCGGAGCTGCCCCGACCCGATTGCCGAGGCCGCCGTCGCGAGGGCCACGATCCAAGCACCGAGGCCACGGATCTCGTTTTGAACGTCGACACCCTCTCGGTCGTCGGGGCGTGACGCGGCCCGAGGCCGGAGTCCGTCGCCCGACCCTCGCCCCGGCCGGCACCGGGCGAGGGGGTCATTCGGTTTGGCCGAGCAGTTTCACGAATGCCGCCTCGTCGAGGGTGGCGACCCCGAGGCGCCTGGCGTCCTCTGCTTTGGACCCGGGAGTCTCGCCGACCACGACGTAGCTCGTCTTCTTCGATACCGAGCCGACGACCTGTCCGCCCCGGCGGTGGATCAGCTCCGTGGCGGCGTCCCGCGACAGCGTGACGAGCGTCCCAGTGAGCACGAAGGTCTTGCCCGCGAGGGGCCGCGGGCCCGAGGGCACCGCCGCCTCGACCATCACCACGCCGGCGTCGCGGAGCCGCGCGATGATCTTCCGATTCCCCGGCTCGGCGAAGAACCGGGCGACCGACTGGGCGATCTGCGGGCCGATGCCGTGGATCTGGCCGATCTCCTCCTCGGTCGCGGCTGCGAGTGCGTCGATCGTGCCGAAACGGAGGGCGAGGAGCTGGGCCGCGCGCTCGCCGACGAGGCGGATGCCGAGCGCGTTCAGGAGCCGGCTCAGCCCGCGCGTGCGCGACCCGGCGATGGCGTCGGCCAGGTTCCGGGCCGACTTCGGCCCGAGTCGCTCGAGCTCGACGAGCTGGGCCACGTCGAGCGCGTAGAGGTCGGCGAAGTCGTGCACGAGCCCGCGATCGACGAGCTGGTTGACCACGCTCTCCCCCAGGTGCTCGATGTCCATCGCCCGGCGCGAGCCCCAGTGGAGCAGCCGCTCCTTCAGCTGGGCGGGGCACGCGCTGTTCGTGCAGCGCCAGTACGCCTCCCCCTGGGGGCGGAAGGCGACGCTCTGGCAGGCCGGGCACCTCGTCGGGAACTCCCAGGGCACCGCGTCGGGCGGGCGGCGGGACTCGATCACCTTCACGACGTACGGGATGACGTCGCCGGCGCGCTCGATCAGGACCGTGTCGCCGACCCGGATGTCCTTGCGGCGGACCTCGTCCTCGTTGTGGAGGCTCACGTTGCGGATGACGACACCGGCGAGCTCCACCGGCTCGAGCTGCGCGCCGGGCGTGAGCACGCCCGTCTTGCCGACGTTGACCGTGATCGCGCGCACGACCGTGGTGGCCTGGCGGGCGGCGAACTTGAACGCGATCGCCCACCGCGGGTGATGCGCCGTCGCGCCGAGCCGGCGCTGCTGCTCGAGCGAGTTCACCTTGACGACGGCGCCGTCGGCATCGTACGGGAGCGCGTCGCGCTCGGCCTCGAGCCGCGCGCAGTACGCAACCACCGCCGCGATGTCGGGCGCGCGCGCGGCGCGCGGGCTCGTCGGGAGCCCGCTCGCTCGGAGCGCTTCGAGCGTCTCCCAGTGCGTGGAGAGCGCCTCGTCGCCCGTGCTCACGTGGTAGAGCAGGATGTCGAGCGGCCGGCGCGCGGTCACCTGGGGGTCCTTCTGCCGGACGGCGCCGGCGGCGGCGTTGCGCGGGTTGGCGAAGGTGGGCTCGCCGGCCTCCTCGAGCTGCCGGTTCAGCTCGTGGAACTGTTGGCGCGGCATGAACACCTCCCCGCGGACCTCGAGCTCGCGCACGGCGCCGAGCGGGGCTCCGAGCGTGCGGGGGATGCTCCGGATCGTGAGCAGGTTCCGGGAGATGTCCTCACCGACGCGCCCGTCGCCGCGGGTGGCGCCACGCACGAAGCGGCCGTCCTGGTAGAGGAGCGCGACCCCGAGGCCGTCGATCTTCGGCTCGCAGACGTAGTCGAACGCGGCGCCCGGGAGCGCCCGCCGGAGGCGGGCCTCGAACTCGCGGAGCTGGTCGTGGGTGGTCGCGTTGTCGAGGGAGAGCATCGCGACCTTGTGCTGGACGGGGACGAACGCCTCGACGACCTGACCCGCCACGCGCCGGGTGGGGCTGTCTGGGGTGACCAGCTCCGGGTGCCGGGCCTCGAGCGCGCGGAGCTCGCGCATGAGGGCGTCGTACTCCGCATCGGAGACCTCGGGGCGCGCCTCGACATAGTACAAGTGGTCGTGGCGGCGGATCTGCTCGCGCAGCGCGGCGATCCGTTGGGCCGGGTCGGCGTTCGCGCTCACCGGGGGCTAGTTCGAGGCGGGAGCGCGGGCGCGGGCGTGCGCCTCCCGGGCGAGCGCGGCGACGCGATCGTGGTCCTCGCCCGCGGGGACCAGGGCCAGGAACTTGTCCCAGGCCCGCGCCGCACCGACGTAGTCGCGCTTGAGCTCGTACAGCACCTGGCCCCGGTAGAGCAGCGCCGGGGGGTAATTCGGATCGATCTGGAGGGCGCGGTTGAAGGTTTCGAGCGCCACGTCGGCGTGGCCGCCGACGCCGAGGATGAGGCCGAGGTGGGTGAGGGCGTCGACGTTCCGGTGGTCGCGCTTGAGCACGGCCTGGTAGGCGGCGATCGCCTCACCGTAGCGTCCCGCCTCGAGGCTCGCCCGCGCGGCCTGGAGCATGCCGGCGACCATCTCCGGCGTCACGGGTCCGCGAGGGGCGTTGGCGAGACTCGGGGCCGCTCCCGGCGGGGTCTGCGCCGGCCGCTCCAGCGGGCGCCCGCCCGACGCCGGCATGCCGGCGCTCCCGTCCGGGGCGGCGTACCAGGCGGTGCCCAGGCCGAGCGCGACGCCGAACCCGAGCAGGGCGACGGCGCCGATCGCGATCGTGACGGGACGGCGGGTCCACGGCACCCGCGCGGCGGCCACTTCGCGGCGGAGGGCAGGCGGCTCCGGCCGCGCGCCGAGGGCGTCGAGGGCGGCGAGGATCTCGGCCGCGCGCGTCTCGTATCGCTCCCGGAGTGCGGCGTAATCGTCGTCGGAGAGATGGCCGGCCTCGTGCTCGAACTCGAGCTCCCGCAGCGCGCGGTACGCCGCCCGCTTCTCCTCGAGCAGCTGCTCGCGGGGATCCCGGGGCAGGGGGAGGAACCGGGGGGCGCCGCGGCGGAGGAGCGGCCACAGGGCGAACGCGAGCGCGGGGATGCCGATGGTCGCGGCGACGAGCAGGATGCTGGTCACGGGAGAGAGTCGAGCTCTCGGCGGATCCGCTCGCGGAGCGCCGGGTCGATCGGGGTGGCCGGCCGGGCGCGCGGCCGCGTCCACCGCCGGAGGAGGACGGCGACGACGGCGAGCCCGACCAGCACGGACACCACCGGGGCCGCCCACACGAGCAGGTTGAACCCGTGCTCGCGTGGCGACAGGAGGATCCACTCGCCATATTTGTCGACGAAGTATTGCACGACCTGCTCCGGCGACTCGCCGGCGGCCAGCCGCTCCCGGATGATGGCGCGCATCTGCGCCGCCATCTCGGAGGGTGAGTCGAGGACGGACAGGTTTTGGCAGACCACGCAGCGGAGCTGGGTCGCCACGCGGCGTACCGTCTCCTCGTCGACCGTCGGGGGCGCGTTCACCGGACCGGTCGCCGCCGCCGCGACCGGCCCCGCGCCGAGCCACGGCGCCTCGGGCGCGCGGGCCTCGACCGAGCGCCCGCCGACGAGGACGGCGACGGCCAGGGCGAGAAGGCCGGCCCGCCTCACGCCGGCTCGCCCAAGAGCTTCTCCACTTCGCTGCGGAAGAGGTCGTCGCTCACGGCGCCGGTCTGCTTGAGACGGATCCGCCCGGCGCGGTCGATGAAGAACGTCTCGGGCACGCCGTACACCCCGTAGTCCACCGAGACCTTTCCGTCCGGGTCGGGGGCGTTCGGGAAAGAGAGGCTGAAGTCCGCGATGAACTTGCGCGCCGCGTCGGGCTGGTCCTGGATCGCGACGCCGACGACCGAGACCTCGCGGTCGCGGTAGGCGCGCCACGACCGCTCGAGGGCCGGCGCCTCCTCGTAGCACGCCGGGTAGCACCACGAGGCCCAGAAGTTCAGCACGACCACGCGGCCCCGCAGGCTCGCGAGCGAGAGGTCCCTGCCGTCGAAGGTGCGGAGCACGAAGGGCGTGGCGGGGCGTCCGACCAGGGGCGAGGGAATGTCGTGCGGGTTCACCCGGAACCCGTACGCGAGCAGCGCGAGGACCGGCACCACCGACAGCGGGATCAGCCAGCGCCACATGCTAGGCGGAGCGGTCGTCGGGGACGATCGCGAGCAGGGCGCCGAGCGTGAGCACGAGGCCACCAATCCAGATCCAGCTCACGAGCCGGTTCACGAGCACCTTCACCGTGGCCGCGGAGCCGTCGCGCGCGAAGTCGCCGAGCACGAGGTACAGGTCCTCGGTCAGGCCCATCCGGTAATCGACGCCCGCGATCGGGGCCTGCTCCTGCCGGTAGAACTTCTTGCTCGGCCGCATCACGATCGGCTCGCCCCGGCCGTGGGAGACCGTGAAGGTCCCGACCACGCGGGCGTGGGTCGACTCCTGCGTCGCCGAGAGCCCCTCGAAGCGGAAGCGGTAGCCGGCCACCTCCACCGCCTGGCCGCGCGTGAGCGTCGCCTCGGTCTGCACCGACCAGGCCTGGGAGCCGGTGACGCCGAGGGCGACCAGGAGGATCCCGAGGTGGATCCCGAAGCCTCCGTAGCGGCGGTTATGACGCAGAAGGAGGCCCGTGACCGCGCGCGCGAGGCCGGCGCCGGCCCGCAGGCGAGCGCGCGTGCCGCGGAGGACGTCGAGCCCGATGGTGGCGGCGGCGAAGAGCGCGAGGGCGAGCGTGAGCACCGCCAGCGTGGACCTCACGCCAACCAGATGGAGCACCGCGGCGGCGACGAGGCCGATCGCGATCGGGCCGAGGAAGTTGCGCTTCAGGTTGTCGATCGAGGCCCGCCGCCAGGCGATGAGCGGGCCGACGCCCATCAGGAAGATCAGCGAGAGGAAGAGCGGCACGTTCACCTGATTGAAGAACGGCGCGCCGACGCTGACCTTGACGCCGCGGATCGCCTCGCTCAGGAGCGGGAAGACGGTGCCGAAGAAGACCGTGAACGCGGCCGCCACCAGGAAGACGTTGTTCAGGAGGAAGGCGGACTCGCGGGAGAGGATGCTGTCGAGCTCCCCCTGGGCCGTGAGCCGCTCCCAGCGCCAGGCGAGCCCGCCGAAGGCGACGAGCAGCACCAGACCGAGGAAGGCGAGGAAGAAGGCGCCGATGGAGCCCTGCGAGAAGGCGTGCACCGACGCGATCACGCCCGACCGCGTGAGGAACGTGCCAAAGATCGTGAGACCGAAGGTCAGGATCACGAGCGAGATGTTCCAGAGCTTGAGCATGCGCCGGCGCTCCTGGATCATCGCCGAGTGCAAGAGGGCGGTGCCGGTCAGCCAGGGCATGAACGCGGCATTCTCGACCGGATCCCACGCCCAGTAGCCGCCCCACCCGAGGACGTGATAGCTCCACCACCCGCCGATCAGGAGCCCGAGCGAGAGGAAGTACCACGCGACGATGGTCCACCGGCGCGTCGTCGTGATCCAGGCGTCTCCCACGCGCCCGGTCACCAGCGCCGCCATCGCGAAGGCGAACGGGACGGTGAAGCCGGTGAAGCCGAGGTAGAGCGCCACCGGGTGGGTGATCATCCCGGTGTCCTCGAGGAGCGGATTCAGCCCCCGGCCGTCGGCGGGAACGGGCGTGAGCCGCTCGAAGGGCGGGGCCGGGAGCGTCATCACCAGCAGAAAGAAGGCGATGATGCCGAGCATGACCGAGAGGGCCCAGGGGTAGAGGTCACGCTCCCCGCGGTGGCGCAGCACCACGATCAGCGTATAGAGCGTGAGCATCCACGCCCACAGCAGGATCGACCCCTCGAGCGCGCCCCACACGGCGGTCACGCGGTAGTAGAACGGCGTGCTGAGCGTCGTCTGGTGGGCGACGTAGCGCACCGAGAAGTCGAACGTGAGGAACGCGTACGCGAGGAGCAGGAAGCAGGCGGTGACCAGCGCGAAGACCGCGAGCGCCGCGCGTTGGGCCGATTCGATCAGCGCCGGCCGCCCGCTCTGGGCGCCGGCCGCCGCCGCGATGGCGCCGTAGCCGGCGAGCACGATGCCCACCACCAGGGCCCCCTGCCCGAGCTCGGGGATCACCGCGGGGCCCGCCGCTGGAGCGCCCGGATCATCTCCTCGTACGCCGCCGACGAGGGATCTCCGTGCGGGGCCTGGTAGTTCTCCGAGTGCTTGGCCATGATGAGCGTCGCCTTGAAGTATCCCTCCGGGGTCCACGCGCCCTCCACGACCGCCCCGCGCCCCTCGCCAAACAGGTCTGGTGGCGTCCCCGTGTGCCGCACCGGGACGCGCCCCTTGCCGTCGGTGAGCGCGAACTGGAGGTCGAGGCTGGCGGGGTTCCAGTGCACGGAGCCCGGCACGACCATACCACCCAGCCGGTAGGCCTTGCCGGCGACGGCGGCCGCCGCGAGCTCCGACGGCGTGATGAAGTACACGGCCGACTGCGTCACGCCGGTGTAGATGAGGTAGGCGAGGGCGAGCCCGATGACCGCGCCCCCGACGAGGAACTTCGTGTTCTGGTTCGTAGTCACCGCACGGCCTTCATCGGGGGGTCGCCGTGCCCGGCGGGGCCGGACGGCGGTCGTGCTTGGCGGTGGCCTCGCGCTCGAGCCGAACGAGCCGCCGCCAGTAGCCGCCCAGAACGATCGCGGCCAGCCCGTACGCCGCGACCACGAACCCCCAGTGTTCTGGCGTCGCCGGGTGATCCGGCATCACGGCAGGCCCGCCTCGGAGAGCCGCCCCACTCGAATGCGCTTGGCCAGGAGGTAGGCGAACAGAAGCGTGAACGCCACCCAGTTCACTCCGAGCGTGAGCCGGAAGATTCCGGCGAGGGCGGCCGGGACCGGTCGGAGGAGCGTCGGCGGTTGGTGGAGCGTCCTCCACCAGAGGACCGAGAAGTGCACGAGCGGGATGTTGAGCGCCGCCAGGATGCCGAGCACCGCCGCGAGCTGCGCGCGGCGTTCGGCCTCGTCGATCATGCCCCGGAGCATGAGATAGGCGACGTACGTGACAAACAGGACCGCGGTCGAGGTCAGACGCGCGTCCCACGTCCACCAGGTCCCCCAGGTCGGCTTGCCCCAGAGCGAGCCCGAGGCGAGCGTCAGCCCGGTGAAGAGGGTCCCGAGCTCCGCCGCGCTGCCGGCCCAGCGATCCCACGCCTGGCGTCGCGAGACGAGGTACCCGAGGCTGGCGACGAGCACGATGGCGAACGCGAGGTACGCGGTGAGAATCGAGGGCACGTGCAGGTACATGATCCGCTGGACGTTGCCCTGGCTGACCTCGCGCGGCGCGACCCCGAGGGCCAGCACGAGCCCGGCCAGGAGCCCGAGCGCGGCCAGCCAGCCGAGCACGCGCGTCAGCCCGCGACTACCCGTCGAGAACCACATCGAACGTGAGGACGCCGATCGTCAGATATATGACGTTGGCCACGGCCAGAAGCTTCAGCCAGTGGGCCACGGAGCCGAGCGGCTCGCCCAGCAGCACGGCCTCCGTGGCCTTGACGGTGCCGAGCAACACGGGCACCTCGACCGGCAGCAGGAGCACCGGAAAGAGGAGCTCGCGCGCGCGCACGTGCGCGGTCATCGCCGCGAAGAGGGTGCCGACGGCAGCCAGGCCGAGGGTGCCGAGCCCGACCACGAGCGCGAGGCCGGGCAGCGCGGCCACGAGGTCCAGGTCGAAGAAGACCCCGAAGAGGAGGAGGAAGATCGCCTCGACCGCGAGCATCAGCAGCAGGTTGCCCGCGAGCTTGCCCACGTAGATCGCCGACTTCTCCCCGGGCGCGAGCCGAAGACCGTCCCAGCAGTCGTTGTCCCGCTCGCCGGCGAACGTCCGCCCGAGCCCGAGGAGCCCGCTCAGGATGAAGCCGAGCCAGAGCAGGCCCGGCAGCGCTGCGCTCAGGCGCTCGCGGTCGGGCCCGAGCGCGAACTGGAAGAGGAAGATCAGGAGGAGCGCGAAGAAGAAGAGCGAGTTGAGCGTCTCCTTGGCGCGCCACTCGATGGTGAGGTCCTTCCACGCCAGGATCCACGCGCGCCGGACGAACCTCACGGCGCGTCCTCCGTGTGGAGGGCGTAGAGCCGCGCCAGCTCGTCGGCGGTCACCGACGGGCGGGGACGGTCGAGCGCGATCCGGCCGCCGCCGAGGATGGCGATCCGATCCGCGACCGAGAGCTGCCGTCCGAAGCTGTGGGTGACCATCACGATCGCGCCGCCCCCCGCCTTGAATGCGTGCAGGTACTCCTCCAGCCACTTCTTGCCCCGCTGGTCCAGCCCCGCGAACGGCTCGTCGAGGAGCAGCACCTGCGGGCGAGCCAGCACCACTCGCGCGAGCGACAGGCGCCGCTTCATTCCGGCCGAGAAGCTCCGCACGCGCTCGCCCGCGTACGGCTCGAGCTCGACCGCGGCCAGCGCCTCGCGGAGGTCGGCGGCGAGCGCGCGGCCCCCCGAGAGGACGCGCCAGAACCGGAGGTTCTCCTCGGCCGTGAGGTCCTCGTAGATCAGCGTGCCGTGCGCGACCAGGCCGACGCGCTCACGCACGCGCTCGGGCTCCCGCACGCAGTCGAACCCGGCGATGACCGCGGTGCCGCGCGTCGGGCGCGCGAGGGTGGCGAGGATCCGGAGCAGGGTGGTCTTGCCGGCCCCGTTGGCGCCGAGCAGGGCCACCGTCTCCCCCGCTCGGACCGAGAGGCTCACGTCGTCCAGGACGAGGGTGGCGCCGAATGCCTTGCGGAGGCCCGCGACGTGGACGAGGAGCTCGGTGGCGTCCTTCAAAGACGGCGGAGCCGTTGCCGGCGCCCGCGGGCCCTTACAGGTGCATCGCGCGGAGGCGCCTGATGCGCTCCTCGGTCGGCGGGTGCGTCGAGAAGAGCCGCATGAGCGTCTGCCCGCTGAGGGGGTTGACGATGAACAGGTGCGCGGTGGCGGGGTTCGCCGGCATCGGCTCGGCGCGTGCGGCCGTCTCGAGCTTCTCGAGCGCCTTGGCGAGCCCCGACGGCCGCCCGGCCAGGCGGGCGCCTGAGGCATCCGCCTGGTACTCGCGGGCGCGCGAGACCGCGAGCTGCACGAGCATGGCGGCGAACGGCGCGAGGATCGCCAGCAGCAGCATCGCCCACGGGCTCCCGCCCTCCTCGTCGTCGGACGAGCGGCCGCCGCCGAAAAACGCGGCCCACTGCATCATATGGGCGAGGTACGTGATCGCGCCCGCGAGCGTCGCGGCGATCGTCGAGATCAGCACGTCCCGGTTCCTGACGTGCGAGAGCTCGTGGGCGAGGACGCCCTCGAGCTCGTCCTCGTCGAGGATCCGCATGATGCCTTCCGTCACCGCGACGGCGGCGTGGTCCGGGCTCCGGCCGGTCGCGAACGCGTTGGGCGCGTCGGTCGGGATCAGGTAGACGGGGGGCATCGGGATCTGCGCCCGGGTCGCGAGCCGGCGGACGATCGCGTACAGGCGGGGTGCCTCCGCTTCGGAGATCGGCCGGGCCCCATACATGGCCAGCACGATCTTGTCGGAGAACCAGTAGCTGAACATGTTCATCGCCACGGCGAGCGCGAACGCGACGACCATCCCCTGCTGCCCGCCGAGGGCGTAGCCGATGACCACGAAGAGCGCGGTCAGCACCCCGAGCAGAACGCCCGTTTTCAGCATGTTCGACATGATCCCAGTCTCCCTACGCCCTGAGGGTACCATAGGGCGACAGGGCGCGAGGCGGCGGGACGCCCAAAACGGGGCCAAATGCCTTGACTTAGCCGACCCTGCTCGATATACTGGCCCCGTCGCTGAAAAATTCTTTGTTCTCGGAGTGTTAGGCGGCGCCTGTCGACAATGGTCATTCGAGTATCGGAGATTCCCGACGACGGGCTCTCGATCGAGGGCGCCGATAGACTGCCCGAGCCGTTTCGCGATCATTCGTGGCGCCTCGAGGAGCTCTCGCTCCTGGTCGAGCGGGACGACCGGGACGTCCTGGTCCGGGGCAGGATCGCGGTCAGCGTGCCCCACGTGTGCGGGCGCTGCCTCGAGCGGTTCCCGACGCGGGTCACGCCCGAGGTCGATGCGCGGTTCTCGCCACGGCCCGAGCGCGGCAAGGAGCCGATCGAGCTCGGGTCCGACGATCTCGAGCTGGATTTCTACACCGACGACTCGCTCGACCTCGCGCAGCTGGTCGAGACCGAGGCGACCCTCGCGCTGCCGATGAAGCCGCTCTGCCGCTCGGATTGCCGTGGCCTGTGCCCGACGTGCGGCGGCAACCGCAACGTGGTCGAGTGTGACTGCGCCGGCAGAGCTCCCGACCCGCGCTTCGCCGTCCTGAAGGACCTGGCCGGTCGACTGTCCGGTCAATAGGAGCGACTCACGATGCCACTGCCGAAGCGACGCCACTCCAAGACCCGCGGGCGGAAGCGCCGCACCCACTACACGCTCGCCGCGCCCTCGCGGTCGGTCTGCCCGCAATGCCGTGAGACGAAGCTGCCACACCGCGTGTGTCCGCACTGCGGTTACTACAAGGGACGGGAGATCGTCGCGGTCGAAGGCGCGTGAAGATCGCCGTTGACGCGATGGGCGGCGATTACGGGCCCGCCGTAATCGTCGAGGGCGCCGTCGCCGCGGCTCGGGAGTACGGCGCCTCTCTCGTCCTCGTGGGCGACAAGGCCGCCATCGAGCGCGAGCTGGCCCGCTGCAGGGCCTCCGACCTCGCCCTCGAGGTCCGCCACGCCTCGCAGGTCGTCGGCATGGCCGAGGCACCTTCGCAGGCGCTCCGGCGGAAGCGGGATTCCTCGCTCCGGGTCGCCGCGGACCTCGTGCGAGACGGCGAAGCGGCCGCGCTGGTGTCGGCCGGCAACACCGGCGCCGCGATGGCCATCGCGATGTTCGTGGTGGGCGTGCTCCCCGGCGTCGATCGCCCCGCGATCGCCGCGGTCCTGCCGAACCTTCGCGGCTTCACCGTGCTGCTCGACGCCGGTGCCAACGTCGACCCCAAGCCGAAGCACCTCGTGCAGTTCGCGGTCATGGGGCACGTCTATGCGCGATACATCCTGGGTCACGCGAACCCGCGCGTCGGGCTCCTCTCCGTCGGCGCGGAGGAAGGCAAGGGGAACGACCTCACCAAGGAGGCCTACGACGAACTCAAGGACTCGTCGCTGAATTTCGTCGGCAACGTGGAGGGCCGCGACATCTACAACGGGCGCTGCGACGTCGTCGTCACCGACGGGTTCACGGGCAACGTCGCGCTCAAGATCTCCGAGAGCCTGGCCGAGACGCTCGGGTCGATGATCCGGGAGGAGCTGACCCGTGACGCCCGCTCGAGGCTCGGCGCCGCGCTGGCCCGGCGCGCGTTCGACCGGTTCAAGCGGCGCGTGGACTACACGGAGATGGGCGGGGCGCCGCTCCTCGGGATCAACGGTGCGGCGATCATCTGTCATGGCGCCTCCCCGGTGAAGGCGATCAAGAACGCGGTGCGCGTCGCCGGCGAGTGGGCGACCGCCGATCTGAACGAGCACGTCAAGGCCGCGCTCGAGGCGGAGGCCGCGCGGGAGGTGCGGGAGGGGGGCCGAGAATGACGCGGGCGAAGATCGTCGGGGTGGGGGCGTACGCGCCCAAGCACATCCTCACCAATGCGGAGCTCGCGAAGCTGGTCGAGACGTCGGACGAGTGGATCGTGCAGCGCACCGGTATCCGCGAGCGGCACGTGGCCGACGAGAGCGAGGCGACCTCGGATCTCGCCGTGCGGGCGGCCCAGCAGGCGCTCGAGCGGGCGAACCTGGGGCCGGAGGACGTCGACTTCATCGTCGTGGGCACCACGACGCCCGACATGGTGTTTCCGACCACGGCCAACTTCGTGCAGCACAAGCTGGGGGCGCGGCGGGCGGGGTCGGTGGACGTGCTGGCGGCGTGCACTGGCTCGATCTACAGCCTGTCGATCGGGAGCCAGTACATTCAGAGCGGGAAGTACCGGACGGTGCTCTGCATCGGGGCGGAGACCCTGTCGCGGATCACCGACTTCACGGACCGGAGCACCTGCGTGCTGCTGGCGGATGGGGCCGGGGCGGCGGTGCTGCAGGCGTCAGAGGACGGGGCAGGGGTGCTGGACACGGACCTGTACTCGGACGGCAAGTACTGGGAGTACCTGTACCAGCCGGCGGGGGGCAGCCGGCACCCGGCGACGGCGGAGACGGTGGCGGGCCGGCTCCACTACGCGAAGATGAAGGGCAACGAGGTGTTCAAGGTCGCGGTGCGGATGTTCGGCGACTGCGCGGCGACGATTCTGGAGCGGAACGGGTTCGGGGCGGCCGACATCGATCTCTTCATCCCGCACCAGGCGAATCTGCGGATCATCGAGGCGGCGGTCAAGCGGCTCGGGCTGCCGATGGAGCGGGTGCTGGTCAACGTGGACCGCTACGGCAACACGGGGGCCGCCTCGGTGTACGTGGCGCTGGAGGAGGCGTGGGCGCTCGGTCGGATCGCGCCGGGCGACCTGCTCTTGCTGGCGGCCTTCGGCGGCGGCTTCACCTGGGGCGCCGCGCTCGTGCGGTGGTAGTGCGCGCCGCGGGCGCCGGTGGGGCAGGGTCCGGACCGGTCGGTCCTGCCCCGAGCCTGGCCCGCGGGGCCCTGCCCCCGGAGGCTCGCCCGCAGGACGAGCGGCCCGCGGCGCCACGGCGGACGCCGATGCTGGTCGCGTTCCTCTTCCCCGGGCAGGGCTCCCAGGTGGTGGGCATGGGGCGGGCCTTCGCCGAGTCCTCGGCAGCGGCGAAGGCCGTCTACGCAGAGGCCAACGACGCGCTCGGATTCGACCTGGCGCGGCTCAGCTTCGAGGGACCCGAGGCCGAGCTCCAGCGCACCGCCAACACTCAACCCGCGGTGCTGACCGCGAGCGTGGCCATCGCGGCCGCCTGCGCCGAGCGTGGGCTCATCCCCGATATGCTGGCCGGCCACAGCCTCGGCGAGTACTCCGCCCTGGTGACGGGCGGCGCCCTCCGCTTCCCGGACGCGGTGCGGCTCGTGCGTCAGCGGGGAGAATTCATGCAGGAGGCGGTGCCGGCCGGCGCGGGGGCGATGGCGGCCATCATGGGGCTCGATCTCGCCGCGGCGGAGGCCGTGTGCGCCGAAGCGGCGCGGGGGGAGGTCGTCGAGGTCGCCAACGCCAACTCGCCGGCGCAGGTCGTGATCGCCGGTCACCGCGGGGCGGTCGAGCGCGCCGTCCAGCTGGCGTCGGCGCGGGGCGGCAAGAAGAGCG
>WNFT01001211.1_pt1 | contig 21863 bp, 14 predicted proteins | sample 5400191 | NCBI WGS metagenome assembly WNFT01 (sample SAMN13153359, study PRJNA577476) | soil metagenome | isolation source: 80 cm saprolite under Madrone tree | place: USA:California | collected 2016-06-14 | reverse complement strand
GCGTCACGCGTCTCTTGCCTGACGAGAAAATCCCGGTCGTGATCGAGCCGAAAGTGGATGGTGTCGCCGTTTCGCTTCTCTATGAAAATGGGCGGCTGCGCTATGCCGCCACGCGTGGTGACGGGATGGTGGGTGACGACATCACGCAAAACATCCGGACGATTCGCTCGGTGCCGTCACAATTAAAGAGAAAGAGCGCCGCGCCGAAAGTGTTCGAAGTGCGCGGCGAAGTTTACATGGACAAACGCGGCTTCGCGAAACTAAACGCGGAACGCGTCGAAGCGGGTCTGCCCGCCTTCGCCAATCCCAGAAATGCCGCAGCCGGCTCACTCAAGCAGCTCGATTCGGCAATCACGGCGACGCGGCCACTCGATGTGGTTTTTTATGGCACGGGCGCCATTGACGGCTTGTCGCTGAAAAAACATTCGGCGCTTTTCCCCTTGCTTAAGAAGGTGGGCTTACCTGGCGCGGAACGTTGGTGGCTGGCGGACTCGGTTGAAGAAATTCTAAAAGCGATTCGCGAATTGGATCGCATACGACACAATTTCGCCTATCAAACCGATGGTGCGGTTGTGAAGGTCGATGCGCTCGCCCAGCGCGAGCGGCTCGGGTTCACGGCCAAATCTCCGCGTTGGGCCATCGCTTACAAGTACGAAGCCGAGCGCGTCGAGACAAGGTTGCACGACATCATCGTGCAAGTCGGCCGCACCGGGGTGCTCACGCCCGTGGCCGTGCTCGAGCCGGTGACGGTGAGCGGCAGCCGCGTCTCACGCGCGACATTGCACAACGAAGACGAAATCAAGCGCAAAGACATCCGCATCGGCGACACCGTCGTGATCGAAAAGGCCGGCGAAGTCATTCCAGCCGTGGTCGAGGTGGTGAAATCGAAGCGGCCGCCCGACGCTCAGCCAATTGATTTTTTCAGACACATTCGCGGCAAATGTCCCGTCTGCGGTGGCCGGGTGCGGCGTGACCCGGAATTTGTCGTTTGGCGTTGTGAAAATATTCAGTGCCCGGCACAGACGACGCGGCGGTTGGAATTTTTCGCTGCGCGCAGCGCACTCGACATCGAAAGCGTGGGCGGCATTGTCGCGGACAAACTGGTCGAGCGTGGTTTGGTGCGCGAGCCGCTCGATTTGTTTGAATTGAAAATCGAGCAGCTAGCGACGTTGAACCTCGGCAGTGAAGATGCGCCGCGAGTCTTTGGCGAGAAAAATGCGACCAAAGCTGTTCGCGCGATCGAGCGCGCCAAAACCTTTCCACTCTCGCGCTGGCTCTTTGCTTTGGCGATTCCTGATGTAGGCAAGACGACTGCCATGCAGTTGGCTCGCTTCCACGAAACCGTCCAAGAGGTCGCGCGCTCGCAATTGCTTCGGGACGTCCTGGCCTATCACGAAAAAAACGACCAGCTTCACAGGCAAATCGCCGACCGTCTGATCGAAACTGGTTTTGCGGAGAAATCAAAAAGCAAAAGTGAAAAAGGATCTGGCATTGTGACCGAAGTGGGACCGGTGGTTGCGAAAAGCGTCCTCGAGTTTTTTGAGTCCGAAGCGGGCAAGAAAATTCTGCATCGGATGAAGCAGCTTGGGATTCGCCCGAAGAGCGAGAAAATTTCCGCGAAGAAAGCGGCGGATCTGCCGTTGGCCGGAAAAACTTTTGTGCTCACCGGGATGTTGCCTGCGATGACGCGCGAGGAGGCGAGCGCGAAAATCGAATCACTCGGTGGGCACGTCAGCGGCAGCGTGAGCAAAAAGACGGATTACGTGCTCGCGGGCGCGGAGCCAGGTAGCAAGCTCGAGAAAGCGAAGCAACTCGGCGTGCGCATTCTCGATGAAGCAGAGTTTCGAAAGATGCTGCGCCAGCGTCTCGCTTGAACTTCTGGCATCCCGGCTTCTTCACCAGATGCTTGGTTTGCGTTGAAAAATTTGGTGGACGCCACGTGTGTGTTCTGATATACGGTGACCCTTCTTCACCTTGAGGTGTCTATGGTGTCAAAAACGAGTTTTTTCATTTGTCTGGCTTTGCTGTCTGTAATTCCCATCGCGTCGGGCCAGACTGCGCCACACAGGCCACTCCCGACAGAACCACTCGAAAAATATGACAACCCCCCTGCGTACATCTTCCGACTAGAGACTTCGCCGCGAATGGTCTCGCAGTACGACACCTTCACGAGCTATCAGGTGAACGTCGATGCGAATGGCCATAACATCCTCGGCGACGCTGCGAACGAGCCATCCATTGCCGTTGACCCAACAAACCTCAGCAAAATGACAATTGGTTGGAGGCAATTCAACAGCGTTACTTCCAACTTCCGGCAGGGCGGCTGGGGCTACACTACCGATGGCGGGACGACGTGGACCTTCCCCGGTGTTCTGGAAAACAACGTCTTCCGCAGCGATCCTGTGTTGAACTCCGATGAAACAGGGAATTTTTTCTACCTTAGTCTTCTGGAGACATTTTGTGACAATATATGGCGCTCGCTAAACGGCGGCCAATCCTGGACGCGCCTGCAACCCGACGGAGCCGCGGGAGGAGGTGACAAGGAGTGGTTCACCATCGATAAGACCAACGGCATCGGTCACGGATTCCAGTACCAAGCTTGGAGCACAGCCGCCGCTTGCAGCGGCGGGCAATTCAGCCGTTCCACCGACGGCGGCGTCACCTGGATGAGTCCGATCAATATTCCCAACTCTCCCGTATGGGGGACGCTCGACGTGGACACCAACGGCAATCTCTTTATCGGCGGTGGGAATTTTGGGAGCCAGTTTTACTGCATTCGCTCGAGCAACGCACAGAACGGAGGCGTCACGCCAACTTTTGACCAGGTTACTGCGGTCAACCTCGGCGGCAGCATAGAGTTCGGCGCAGCGATCAATCCAGGAGGACTTGCAGGACAGATATTCCTGGCGATTGACCGCTCCGGCACCGGCACAAACAACAACATTTACATGCTTGCCAGCGTCCTACCGACCGGCGCCAGCAACGGAACTGACGTGATGTTCGCGCGCAGCACCGACGGCGGACAAACGTTTAGCACCCCCCACCGGATCAATGACGACCCGATCAATCACAACAAATGGCACTGGTTCGGCACGCTTTCGGTCGCGCCCAATGGACGCATTGATTCCGTTTGGCTGGACACACGCAACGCCGCCAACAACACCGATTCACAACTCTTTTATTCTTACAGTGTGGACGGGGGCAATACGTGGTCGGCCAACGTCGCGGTGAGCAATTCGTTCAATCCTTTCATCGGTTATCCGAATCAGAGCAAGATCGGCGATTACATGACAATCGTTTCTGACAATACCGGAGGAAATGTCGCGTATGCCGCAACATTCAATAACGAAGAAGATGTCTATTACGTTCGCGTTGCTCCGAGCGCGCCAGTGGCGCAAAGCGCGTTCTCTCGAAAGACCCATGGCGGAGCCGGGACTTTTGATGTCCCGCTGCCACTCGCTGGCAACGTGGGAGTCGAATGCCGCAGCGGCGGGGCCACAAACGATTATCAGATGATTATTAACTTCGCCACCTCGGTCACGGTGGAGAGCGCATCAGTGACTTCTGGCACCGGGAGCGTGAGCAGCTTCAGCGTGAGCGGGTCGCAGGTCACGGTCAATCTCACTGGCGTGACCAACGTCCAAACGATCACTGTTACGCTCCATAATGTGAACGATGGCACTAGCACGGGTGACGTTCCCGTTTCCATGGGCGTGCTGGTCGGAGACGTGAATGGCAATGCCGCCGTCAATGCCTCTGATGTCAGCCTGACTAAATCGCAAGTGGGCATAGCGGTCAGTGGCTCGAACTTCCGCGAAGACGTGAATGCGAATGGCGTGATCAACTCTGTGGATGTCGCGCAGGTCAAAGCCAACGTGGGTACCGCGCTGCCTCCATAAGGGTTGAGCGGTGCGGAGAAGTTCGCGCGCGTTACTGGTTGGTTTGCAAAGATCGCGCTGCTTGAATTCGCTGTTTACGACGCAGGTCAATTTTGCCACGTAAGCGCGCCACACCAAATTGCGGCAATCTCTCTTTCCCGGGCTGCGCGAAGATAAAAACGCCGGCCACGAATATCTCGTGGGTTTGCCCAGCTTCGACCTCGCCCCTCTTTACCGCGTGCGACTGAAGGACCCTGTTTCGGGAAGCGACGTCATTCGCTTGTGGCCCAATTCAACTCGCAAGCCGGAATCTGGCGGTACTTTTATGGCCTGCGCTGCACCTGCGAATCGAGCTTAAGCGGAATAGCTTGATTCATCGTCGGCGCGGCAATTAAGGGCGGACGCTGGCTGGCTGGATGAAAATCCGCCTGCACGTTGAAGATCAACTTCTCGTTGCCGCGCATCACCGTGATAGGCACGACGTCGCCGGCAGTAATGAAAAACGAAGCGTCCAGTACGTCTTCGGGCTCGCACACTTTCGTGCGGCCGACTTGCAAGAGGATGTCACCGGCTTTGGCCCCGCAATCCGCGGCCGGCGTTCCAGACATAATCTCAGTCATTTCCGCGCGGGAACCCCCCACCGACGCCGGCGCTTGGGAAACGTTAATGCCGATCCAGCCATGGCGTGCTTCACCGAAACGGACAAAGTCGCGGCGGATTTTTTCCGCCGCGTCGATCGGCAAAGCGTAACAAGCGGAATTGTTCTCCAGACTGCTAACCAGAATGCCAACGACCTCGCCGCTCAAATTCAAGAGCGGCGCGCCGGCCTCTCCCCGCTGGGTCGGCAAATTGACGCGCAAGTGGGTGGTCGAAAAATAGCGGCCGAGATATTTCCGATCAAACCCGGCGATCATGCCGAAGCTGGGCGTTTCGGGCAGGTCGAGCGGGTAACCGACAGTGACGACCGGTGTCGCGATTTCGAGTTGCTCCGATTTGCCGATCGGCAACGCCGGCGTCGCCAGATCTACTTTTAACATGGCCATGCCACTGCGGATATCAGCCAGAATTTGGCGCGCTGGATATTTTTTGCCCTCAAACTCGATCGTGAAATTTCCCGCTTCACCGCCGACGGTGTAGGCGGTGTAAAGCGTGCCGGTTGGGTCGACAAAAAATCCGGTCCCGGAAATTTCGCTGTGCTCATCGACCCCATGAATCTTGACCACCGCCTTGGCCGCGTGCTCGAAGACGTCCTTGACCTGGCGGCTGATGGAGGAAGTGGGCAGCTCCTGAGCCCGAACGAGGCCGGTCGCCGCGAAGAAACTCAGCGCCAGCGTCAGTCTGGAGATGGACGCGAAGTAAAGCCGGAACAGAAATTCCGGTGCGCGACTAGAATTTGAAAGTCGGCTCATAACTCACGGGAACGCTATCGAGCACATAGCGCGGCGGGGCGGCCCGGTGAGCGCGGGCGCTTTCACTGGAATTACGAAGCGACCGCGTTGTGAAAACCCGCGTGGCCACCGGGGACGCGAGCGTCCACTCTCCTTCTGCATTCGTCGTCGCCGATAGTGCTGGCCGACTCCGGACGGCGACCCTGGCGATTTCCGGTTCCTGGTAAATCCTGAGCGAGATGACCGCGGCGCAGATCAAGACCGCTGCGATCGCCGCCGGATAGGATGTCAGGGAAGGAACATTGAGCCGGAACATGAAGTCGTGAGTGCGCTCCAGGCAAATCCGCCAAAGCGGCTGGCGGAGCAATTCATCGCGCTGCCGGCGATGAAATTCGTGCAGGAAATTATCGAAGTAACCCGGCCGCGGTTGCTCGTAGCGTTTCAGCCGGAGCAGCTTTGCAATTTCGTTCTCGTCAAATTCGTCCATGGCCGCGCGGTTTAAGCAACCGGGTTTTTGCGGAATTCGTCCAGATAGTTTTGCAGTTGCCGATTCGCGTAGAAAAGTCTGGAACGTACCGTTCCCTCCGAAACACGCAGGATTTTACTGATCTCGGCATGGGGCATCCCTTGAATGTGAAACATGGTGACCACAGCTCTGTGTTCATCAGACAATTTCATCATGGCCTCGTTCAATCTTCGCTGCAGCTCGGAGAGGTCCGCCTCCCGCACCGGGCTGCTCGTCGCTGTCAGCTCCAGAAATTCCTTGTCGTTTTGAATGCTGGAATCGACATCGTCCAGGCTGAGATGAAAACGGCGGCCGCGTTTTTTGAGAAAATTAAGGGTCATGTTCACCGCGATGGAGTGAATCCAGGTGTAGAAGGACGATTTGCCGCGAAAACCGCGAATGGCTTTGTAAGCCTTAGAAAAAACGTCCTGCAAAAGATCGTTCGTGTCCTCATGGTTCGAGGTCATGTTGTAAACCAGACCGTAGAGGCGCGGGGTGTATTTCACGACCAACTGGTCAAAGGCGGCGGCGTCGCCTGATTGCGTCCGCGCCACCAGCTCCTGATCCTCGTCCTTTCTCGCCTGCTTCATCGCCTCCCGCTTAGATTTAGCACGCGCGTCGAGACCCGACGATAACAAATCGGTTAGGCGACGAGCGGGCGGTAGCGCGACGGAAGGATTCATCTTCTTCAACGTCCGGCGCGGGTCAATCGCGGCGATCGCGCACGGAAAGCAGCCAGAGCAGGTTGCCGAGTGCTGCAATGAAAGCCGCCACGTAAGTGAGCGCGGCCGCGTTGAGAACCTTGTTCACGCCGGCAACCTCGCTGCCCGGCTGCACGATGCCCATCTGCTGCAAGATAATTTTCGCGCGCCGCGAAGCGTCGAACTCCACCGGCAGCGTGATCAATTGGAAAACCAGCAGTATGAGATAGCAATAGATGCCGAGGGTGATAAGGCCGGTAATGTGAAAGAAGAGGCCGCCAAAAATCACAAACGGCAGCATGCGCGAAGCAAACATGGTCACCGGCACGATCGTCATCCGCGCCATGAGCGGCGCATAAGCTTTGGCGTGTTGAATGGCGTGCCCGGTTTCATGGGCGGCTATGCCGAGCGCTGCGACCGAGGACGTGTTGAATACGTTGCTCGAGAGGCAAAGCTTCTTGTTTGCCGGATCGTAATGATCGCCGAGGAAATCGTTGGTCTCGACAACATCGACATCGTGAATTTGCGCCGCCTCCAGGATTTCCCGCGCGCATTCCGCGCCGGTGATGTTGGAGCTGGTCCGCACCTCGCCCCATTTTCGAAACGCGCCACTCACCCGGAACTGCGCCCAAAGCGCAATGATCATCGGAACACCGATATAGAGCAGCCAATAATGCCCGAAAAGAAATCCGCCGCCGCCGTAAGGGTAAAACATGTCGATCTTAATTTAGTGCATTGCGATGAGTTGTCACGCCGGCCATGTGCGCGCTTTGCTTCTGCTGTCAATGAGAGATAGAGATGCCTCGACTGCGCTCGGCATGACACAGTAATTAGACGCCCCGCCGCGTGCTTCGTTCATTTGGCGGATCGAGCAGTCCCATGCTCGATGCTAATTTAGGCGGCAAAGCCGGCTTTGTTTCAGCATCGCCCGACGGAGGGGCCGATCCACCTCAAACTTCCAGTTGCTTGGGAAAACGCGAAAGCACACGGCAACCGCTCTTCGTCACCACGACCACGTCTTCGTGACGCACCCCGCCGAGGCCCGGATAATAAAGACCCGGCTCGACCGTGAGCACCTGTCGATCTTTCAATGTGACTTTTTGCAAACGCGGATACTCGTGAATCTCAAGCCCAAGTCCATGTCCGGTCCCGTGAAAAAATCCGACTTGGCGGCCGTTTCGGACTTCGGTCGGATAGCCGCGCTGCGTGAAAAATTCCTGGATCGCTTTGTGAATTTTCATCCCATCCACTCCCGCCTTGATTCGTTTCAAGGCCAGCGCCTGTCCGGCTTTCACTGTCTCCCAAAGTTTTCGTTGCCCATCGCTCGCCCGTCCGCGCACAACCGTCCGAGTGATGTCGCCAAAATATCCGGTTTTCATGTCGCGCGGGAAAACATCGAGAATGATCAACGAATTCGCGTGAAGCGGGCCCCAGCCGCGTTCATGTGGATCGCATCCCTGATCGGCGCCGGCAACGATGGTGCCCGCCGGATTTCCGCCCGCGCGCAAGATCGCCGAATCAATTTCCGCGCGCAGCATTTCCGAAGTCAACGTTTTGCCATTCCAGCGCAATCTTTTTCCAGGGCCGGCTTTCGACGCTTTCAGAACTTCGATGGCTCGCCTCAGCCCGGTTTCGGTAATTCGCAACGCGCGCCCGATCATTTCGATTTCCTTCCCGGATTTTGCTTCACGCTTCGGCCAGAAAAGTCCGTTCGTCGCGCGGAGCCGGATTCCATTTACGGCTAGCTCCTGCGCGTAGCCGAGCGGAAAATTTGCCGGAACGATCGTCGATCTGACGCCCCGTTTCCGGAGAAAATGGGCCAGGACTTTCTCGTAGGGCGGTGCATGCCGATCTTTGCCCTGCACTTCACGCTCCAGTTTATTGAACGAAACAAATTCGTCCGCCTTGGCTTGCCTGCGACCGCGATCGATCTCCAGATCACTCAAGACCAGGGTGCGCTTGCCATTCCGCTCGAGAAAAATGAACGGATCGGGCGCGAAAAATCTCGTCGCATACAGCATGTCCGCGTCGTTTTCACTGGCGGCGATGATCAAGCGCGTGGTTTTATCTCTGCTCATGGCTGGTTAAACAATTTAAGGCCCAACGCCCAATATCGAACTAATCACTTATCACTATCTAGCTCCGTCGCACTTCTAATTGCCGGCGTAAAATCCAGTGCAGTAGTCCGAGCAAGCCGAGTGTCGATCCAATCAAAACGATGGTGTTGAAGAAGAAAACGCCGACTTTAATGCCGAGATAGCGTTTTTCCGGGCCGAAGAAAACGTTCGGTCGGCTGCTGCGCCGGTAATCATTTTGCTCCATCTCGGCGTTGGAAATCAAATCCGAGACCTTTTGGTTCAAGTAAAGTTGCTCGGCCGTGACCGGGCCGGTCGCGCCCTTGAAAAGCGCGCGTTCAAAGGGCCGTTTGCGATCCAGAATTTGATCGACCAGGCCAAGATAATAATCGAGCTCGCTGGCCGATTTCGCTTCCAAGCCGGAAAGAACCGCCAGTGTTTCCTTCAGCTCATCCAGTCGCTTACTTTCCGCAGGATCTTGCCGATGTTTCGCCACGATTTGGTCGATCTCACGCTGCGCTCGGTCCTGCCGCCGAGTTAACGGATTGAGCTTCGCTTGCGCGACGATGAGCTCTTCGTAGGACCAGCGCATGGCGACGAACTGGCAGACAAAAGGCACCTCAAGCTTGCTCTCCATCTTCTTGCCTTGCTCTTTGCTCGGGTGCTCGGAGAACCAGTGCGTCAGCGCGTAAACGAGCGCGAGGTTTCGGTTCATGTCCTCGTACTTGATGAGCGCGCCGCCCATGATGATCTGCGGAATCAAAACGAGTGGGACGATATTGGCCGCAGTTTTTGGGTCGGCGACGAGCGACGAGATGACGAGCCCAAGCGACACGCCGCCCAGCGCCGTTATGAACATGATGCCCAGATCGACCCAAAACATCCCCCGGATTTCAAGGACGTAATTGCCGATCAAAACAAAGAGCACGGACTGAATAAGCGCGAAGACCCCGAGAGTGAGGGTTTTCGAGATCACGTAGTAAGGCAGCCGAACGTTGAGGTTGCGCTCGCGTTGCAGCACCGCTCGGTCGCGAATGATATCGTCGGCACTATTCGTTAGGCCGAGGAACATCGCGACGATTAGGCTGAGAAAGAGAAATGTCGGGATGTGATAAGCAGAGGCGAAATCGTATTTCCCACTGTCCGAGTAGCGCAGGATAGTGGCGATGAGGAACGCCAGCACCGGCGCGACGCCGATCGTAATAATGAGATTGGCGCGATTGCGCAATTTGCTCACGAATGAGCGGCGCAGAAGAGTGCGAAATTGCGTCCACTCGTCGTGCCAGCGAAAGGGCAATCGCTTTTTCTGCGCCGGCGTGGCGGGCAACGGCGCGACCGGTTCTTTGCGCAGCGAAACTTGTTTGACGTCCTGGATCAACCGGAACGCCTCATACTTGTCACGCCAGAATTCCGGCGAATAACGGCGCGCGGCGACAAGCTGACCGCGATTATTCTCTTCGTAAATAATGTCACCGCTTAAATCGCGCAGCGGCGTCTCGAGCACGTCGAAAATAAATTCGGGGCGCGTCGTTCCGCAGGAGGGGCATGCTCCCAGCTCGGCGCCGAACTGATGTTGATGTTCCGCTTCGGCAAAGTAGCGAAGCATGTCTGATGGCGTGCCGAAGAAAACGAGCTGCCCACCTTTGTCGAGGAGAATGGCTTTGTGAAACATCTGGAAAAGTTTGGAGCTCGGCTGGTGGATGGTAACGACGATGATCTTGTTGTGCGCCATGCCGCGAATGATCTCGATGACGTGCTCGGAATCCTTCGAGGAAAGGCCGGAGGTCGGCTCGTCGAAAAGGTAAACATCCGACATGCCGATCATATCGAGGCCGATGTTGAGACGTTTGCGTTCGCCGCCGCTCAGCGTTTTTTTGACCGCACTGCCGACCACGGCGTCACGACGCTCGCCCAGTCCCAGCTCGAGCAGTTTTGCTTCCAACCGGCGCATCCGATCGCGTCGTGAGAGATGAGGCGAGCGCATCGCCGCCGCGAATTGGAGATTTTCTCCGATCGTCAAATGTTCGTCGAAAGCGTCTTCCTGCGGGATATGACTGATATAACGCTTGAGGGTGTCGAGGTTCGGATAAAGCGATTGTCCGTTTAGGAAGACCTGCCCGCGGGTGGGCTGAAGTTGTCCCGCCAGCACTGTGAGGAGCGTGCTTTTTCCCGAACCGCTCGCGCCCATCACGCAAACGAGCTCGCCCCGACTCACCGCAAATGAAATTCCTTCCAGACCGATCTCGCCGTTGCTGAAACGGTGTGTGACTTCGCTCACCTCGAGACTGCGAATGATGTTGCGCTCTTCCTCGATGATGCGTTCGGAGAAATTGCACCGCAGAAATTGCCCGATATCGATCCGGATGGTGTCGCCGTCCTTGAGCGGGGCAGAGGTCCGCACCGGAGTCTCGCCCACCATGATTGGCCGGTCCGCTTCGATCACTTCCAGCTGGCCGACCCGCTTGTCGTAATCGCAAAAAATCTTCAGCAACACGTCACCGCTCGTGCCCGGAGAAAGCAAAATATCGTCAGCTTCGAGCAAACTCGGGTTATTGGAGACGAGATATTCCGACTTGGATGCCTTTAGTTGAAACCGGCCACCGAGAGCACGCGCCCGCCGGCGGAGATCGATCAAATCCATTTCGCTGTCGTTGTGGAAAAGGATCTTGTCTTCCAGAGTTGCCTCGATCTGGGTGCCCGCCTCCATCCTTACGCCGTTGAGCACAGCATCGACATCGCGCAGCGCCTTTACGCGCACTTTCAGCCCGAACGTGATCTCGAGCGCACTTTCCCGCGTGCGGGAGCGCTCCAGTTCCACTTCATCGGCGTCCTTGTTTACCCGCACGAAAATCTGCGGCAGCGAAACGTTTTTCTTAGCGTTGAAGTAATTGGCCAGCTCTTGATAACTGAGCACTTGATCGCCCACGAGAATACGCTGAGCCGGATAAATCCGGCAAAACCCACCCCGCGATAACGGCCGGCCGCGCACCGACACATTCTGCCCGCTGTAATTTTTCAGCAAAATGAGATCGTGATAGCGGAAGGCGAGCAGCCGATCGTTTTCCGCGAGACTCTTTAGGGTCACATCTCCTTTCCCATTCGTAGCAAAGGAAAGCGATTCCAACGGTGACGCGCCGCGCTGATAGATCGATGGATCGGAATCCTCGGATGCATTCAGTTGATAGACGATGTCGATGGCCTGGGCGGCCATGCCCAGTTGCGACATGAACGAATAAAAAGCGACAACCTGCTCCTGCTTCAATCCGGCCTGCGAGATCAGGTCGTAAAGTTGAACACCCAGCATGATCTTGCGCTCCGTGCTTAATTGCGCGCCAAGTTTTTGCGCCATGGCCGAGAGATCTTGCTGCTCGTAAAGCGCCTGCCGGAACAATTGGCGCAACTCCGAATAAACAGCCTCCGGATAATCGTAACGCAAAAATCCGAGGCTGGAATCGATCTCTTCTTCGAGCAAAACACCGTCGGCCTTCGAGAAACTAGCCAGGACCTGGATCAACAACGGAAGCAAGTTCGGTCCTTCCGATACGCTGCGCGGCTTGCGCAGGGCGCGACGCACCCACCGGCGGCCCGTCCGCCGCACGCGGTAGGCCAATGGCGTTACGCGCTGTACCGCGCGGTCGATTTTATCTGCGACCGATGTGACCAGTTCCGTCATGTCGATGTTTAGATTAAAGTTTTACCGAGATCGACGAGCGACGCAATGTTCACTATTCGCCTTCTCGGAACGGCTCCTGCTCTTTGCCGTGGCCAAACCTTCATGTTACCCTTGCGGGGCTCGCCCTTGAAGCGCATTGTTTCTTATGTCTCAATCCGATCGCAACCCCCAAAAGGAGAATAAATCCCGGGGAAGCGAACCCAATTTTAACTGGCGCGGCGTCATCCTCATCGCGATCGCTTTCGGCTTTATTGCGCTCGCCATGTTGTTTTATCGCGGAGGGATGCAACCGGTCGAAGACGTCCCCTATAATCGTTTTCTCGATCTGCTGGAGAATAAACAGATTGTCACCGACAAAAATTATCCGCTCAAACTTGTGGTCGAAGACGGGCGGCCCACCCAGACCTTGCGCGGCTCCTACATCAAGCAGGGCGTTGGCGCTGCCCCTGCTCAGCAGATTCCGTTTCGGACCACAATCTACCTCAATTACAACACTAACCTGCAAGAGCGCCTCGCCGCTGCGGGAATTCAGCCGGCCATCGTCACGGAATCGAACGTTGTCGCCCAAACCGTGGTCGGCTTTCTGCCAATCGCCCTTTTCCTGCTCGTCCTCTATTTCCTCTTCCGCCAGCAAATCCGCATGGCCGGGAAAGGCGCCCTCAATTTTGGCAAAAGCAAAGCGCGCATGCTCGCGCGGGATAAGAACAAAATCACCTTCCGCGACGTCGCTGGCGTCGAGGAAGCGAAAGACGAAGTGCAGGAGCTCGTTGAATTTTTGCGCGATCCAAAAAAATTTCAGAAACTCGGCGGCCGCATTCCGAAGGGCGTCCTGCTGGTCGGCCCGCCCGGCACCGGAAAAACTTTGCTCGCGCGCGCCATCGCGGGCGAAGCGGATGTGCCGTTCTTTTCCATCAGCGGATCGGATTTTGTCGAGATGTTCGTCGGTGTCGGCGCCTCCCGTGTGCGCGACATGTTTGAGCAGGGCAAGAAATCGGCCCCTTGCATCATTTTCATTGATGAAATCGACGCGGTCGGACGTCATCGCGGCCACGGCGTGGGCGGCGGACATGACGAGCGCGAACAAACGCTCAATGCGTTGCTCGTCGAGATGGACGGCTTCGATACACAGGAAGGTGTGATCATCATCGCGGCGACGAACCGGCCCGACGTTCTCGACCCAGCGCTGCTGCGTCCCGGACGTTTCGATCGGCAAATCACCGTCAACCTCCCGGACGTGAAAGGCCGTGAAGAAATTCTGCGCGTGCACGCGAAGAAAGTAAAACTCGCGGAGGGTGTCGATCTTGCCGTGGTCGCGCGCGGCACGCCCGGTTATTCCGGCGCGGAGCTCGCCAACGTCATCAACGAAGCGGCCTTGCTCGCCGCGCGTCGCGGCTTAAAAGGAATCACGCTTGCCGAACTGGAAGAAGCGCGCGACAAAGTTCGCTGGGGCAAAGAGCGCCGCAGTCTCGCGCTCAGCGAAAAAGAAAAACAAAACACCGCCTACCACGAAGCCGGTCACGCATTGTTGCTCGAGCTGCTGCCGCACACCGAGCCGCTGCACAAAGTCACGATCATCCCGCGCGGTCCCTCGCTTGGATCGACCATGTGGTTGCCGGAAGAAGACAAATACACCAATCGTAAGAATGAATTGCTCGCTGGTCTTGCCGTCAGCATGGGCGGCCGAGTCGCGGAGGAGATTGTGTTTGGCGACATCACAAATGGCGCGCGCGGCGACATCAAAATGTCCACCGCGATCGCGCGCCGGATGGTTTGCGAATGGGGCATGAGCGAAAAGATGGGCATGGTCGAGTACGGCGACCACGAAGATTACGTTTTCCTTGGCCGCGACATTTCTCGCGCGCGCGATTACAGCGAAGCGACCGCGGAGGAAATCGATCACGAAGTGCGCAAGCTTCTCGATGAAGCATATCAAGCGGCAAAAAAAACGTTACTGGCGAATCGGGACAAACTCGAGGTCATCGCCAAAGCGCTGCTCGAGTACGAAACGCTCGATGGCTCACAGATTAAGGAAATCGTCAAGCACGGTCGCTTGTTGAATCCGCCACCGAGTGTGAGTCCGCCACCTGGTCAAAAGATGCCGGCGGAGAAACCACCCAAACAAGTGGTTGCAGCGCCAGACGTCACTCCGCCGCTTCCCGGCGCTCTCGGCGGCGCCCCGGCGTAAACGCTGCTGAACATCAGGTAGGGGCGGTTCACCGAACCGCCCGCCGCACGCCGCGATCAGCGCCTCGATCTTACATCCAGATCATCACTGCTGATGGCATAAGCGCCACTCATCATTCGGCCCAATCAATCCAGCACGCACAGGATTTTTCACGAATATATGCCGCTTTTTCATTTTCACTTTCATCGTGACGCAATCGGTGGTCGAAGAAATTTCGCTGCCAATTCACCTTTGCTATTCGTACCGTGATTCGCTCGAAGTCGCGAACCGCGCTCGAAAGCTGTGCATCACCAGGAACCCGATTAGCATATGCATGTGATCCGGCATCAGTAAGAGCAGCTTCACATACCGTCGCCTCGAGTCGTGATACCGACGCGCCGTTTCGAAGATGACGCGTGCAATCCTATTTTGACAAAGCTGATTTACACCCGCCATTGACAGCAAATCGTAATGAAATAGATGACGCCGAATCTTCCATGAAAATGAATCGTATGATCGAGTTGCTTTCAACGGGCCGAGTCGAAGCGGTGTTATCGCTCACATTGTCGGGCGATTGAGGTCAATCACCCTACCTGGACAGGCTACTCTCGCCTTTGCTTCTCCACAAGATGGCGCAACTGGCGCTCCATCGTCTTGAAGGCGTCGTGGATGACTTTGGTCAGCGGCTCGTGCGCGCGGTTGTCCATTGGGTTTTCGTCGGCCACCAATTCGTGTCCGCGCGAAACGGTGACATCGATGCGAACGCGGAACTGATTTCCTTTGTGATGGGCGTGGTTCGGTTGCTCGATCGCCACGTGGCAGCGGTTAATGTGATCGCAAAATTTTTCCAGCCGCGATGCATAATCCAAAATGAGGTTGTCGATGGTTTCTGATTTTTCCAGGCCGCGGTAGGTGATGTTAACGGGCAGTTGCATAATTATTTGGACAATACTCAGCGCGTGTTGCTGACGCAAAAGGTAAACGCGATGTCATCCTGAGCGGAGCGAAGGATCTCGTATTCGAAGCTAATATCACTCTGATTGCTAAAACGTGATCAATCAGCTTTTGTGGGGTCCCTTATCCGGCAGTCGCGGGATGCGGGATGACAAGCTAGAGCGGCCGGAGCGAGCGAAAATGCGAGGGCAATTTCGCCGGCTCAATTTTAACCAAATCTGATTTCACGTGCTCGACAATCCGATCGCGCGTCGCCCGCGGCAACAGATCGACAATCGCCCCGTGAATCTCGGCCGGCGCGGCAAATGACCAGCCTTCTTTGCCGCTGCGGTCGATGATCTTCACGATTTGATCGGCGAGTTGCTTGTGAATTCGGCGATCGGTTTCCGTTTCCAGTTGCGTCCGTTCCGCGATCGAATTGGCATGGCGTCCACCAACTCCATCACTCACCGGAAATCGACCAGCAAGGTCGGTTACCTTGTCGATAAGCTTCCCGTGCGCGTCCATGAGGTCGAATGCTTGAATGAGACGCAGGCTCGGACCCCGCGTTGGTGTTTCGTCCACCCAGTATGCTTTCAGACTACCACGATCCGCCACGATGATGAGAGAAGTTGGTGTCATAAGCGGCGAATTAATGACAAATGCTGTCCGCGCCGGAAAAAGATGCCATCACGTTTCCTATAATTGGATTCGTCGCTCGCGGCAAGAATGCGCGGCAAAAGAAATAGCAACCCGCGACGCGTTTGAACCTCGCACAACGTCCACGCAGGACACAACGGACTCAGCGCAAGCCAGAATTTTTCCGTATTTGCGCGCTTTGTATCCGTTGTGCGAGTTCATCGTTTTAGGATTTTTCCGCCCTGGCGGGTTCTTCTTCGACGCTGACCACTGCCGGAAGATCGACATGTCGCTTCTTCCATGATTCACGGCGCGCTTGCGCTTGGGCTCCCATCGTCAATTTTAACAAACACGCGGCCCGAGCGCCCACCTCGACATCGTCACCGGAGGCAAATTTCCTCGGCTCTCGCAAAAATCCCTCCTCGTCCATGGTATCGACAATCAATTCCCACTCCAGGTGTTCCTCGCCTGGCAGCATGAACGGGATCGCCTCATGATAGCCATTGAGCAGGAGCAAAAATGTTTCATCACGGATCGGCTCGCCCTGAAAATTGAGAACATCGACGGTATCGCCGCTTAAGAGCATTTCGAGACAACGCACCAGCGGCGACGCCCATTCCTCATCGCTCATCTCGTTGCCGCCCTCATTGAACCACATCACATCCCTGATCTCCGAGCCGTGAATCTTCCGCCCCTGGAAAAATTTCGGTCGCCGAAAGACCGGATGCTCGCGCCGGAGGCGGATCAATTTTTTTGTGAAATCGAGCAGCGCGTTTTGCTTTTCATCGCGCTCCCAGTTGAGCCAACTGATCTCGTTGTCCTGGCAATAGGCATTATTGTTTCCGTTCTGCGTCCGACCCCACTCATCGCCGCCGCAAAGCATCGGCACACCTTGCGAAAGAAAAAGCGTGGTCAGAAAATTCCGCCGTTGCCGCGCGCGCAACATCTCGATCTTGAGATCATCAGTGGGACCTTCCGCGCCGCAGTTCCACGAATGATTGTTGTTGTCGCCGTCGTTGTTATTCTCGCCGTTCGCCTCATTATGCTTCTCGTTGTAGCTGACCAGATCGTCCAGTGTGAAGCCGTCATGCGCGGTGATGAAGTTGATGCTCGCATACGGCCGCCGGCCGGTGGTCTGGTACAAGTCCGGACTGCCGGTGAGCCGGTAAGCCATCTCGCCGATCCGGCCTTCGTCGCCCTTCCAAAAGCGGCGCACTTCATCGCGATATCTTCCGTTCCACTCCGCCCACAACACGGGAAAATTTCCCACTTGATAACCGCCCTCGCCCACATCCCACGGCTCGGCGATTAACTTGACCTGCGAGATCACCGGATCCTGGTGAATGATTTCGAAAAAAGCGTGCAGCTTGTTCACCCCGTTTTGATCGCGCGCGAGAGTGGAAGCGAGATCGAAACGAAAACCGTCCACGTGCATGTCGTTCACCCAATAGCGCAGGCTGTCCATCACCAGTTGGAGCGTGCGCGGATGAAGCAGGTTGAACGTGTTTCCGGTGCCCGTGAAATCCAGGTATAAGCGCGCATCTCCCGGCAAGAGCCGGTAGTAGGCGGGATTATCGATGCCGCGGAAACCGAGCGTCGGCCCCAGGTGATTTCCTTCTGCGGTGTGATTGTAAACGACGTCGAGGAGCACTTCGAGGCCGGCGGCGTGGAGATTGCGCACCATGGTTTTAAATTCCGTGACCTGGCCGCCCATCGCGCCGCTGCTGGAATATTTCGCTTCCGGCGCGAAGAAACCGATCGTGTTGTAGCCCCAATAATTGCGCAGTCCGCGGTCGATCAACACCTTGTCATCGACATACGCGTGCACCGGCAAGAGCTCGACTGCCGTCACGCCCAACTCCTTCAGATATTCGATCGCAGCCGCGCTGCCGACACCGGCGTAAGTGCCGCGGAGTTCCTCCGGCACATTCGACCACAGCTTCGTGAAACCTTTCACGTGCGCTTCGTAGATCACCGAGCGATGCAGCGGAATTCCGGGCCGCTTGTCATTGCCCCAATCAAACGCATTATCGATCACCACCGCTTTCGGCATTCCCCAGGCGTCATCGCGAAAATCGCGCGTCAGATCTTCCAACTTGTCGCCGACGACGTAGGCAAACATTTCGTCGGCCCAATTGATTTCGCCAGCGATCGCTTTGGCATAAGGATCGAGCAGCAGTTTGGAACTGTTGAAGCGCATCCCGTGCTTGGGATCGTACGGACCGTTGATGCGGTAACCGTAAAGTTGTCCAGGTTTTACATCCGGCAAGAAAACGTGCCAGACCTGATCGGTGTGTTCGGTCACTGGGATCCGCATGTTTTCTTGCAGGGCATCGACGCTGTCGAAGAGACAAAGATCAACCGAGGTGGCTGTCTCGGAAAATATGGCGAAGTTGACGCCATTCCCCAGCCAGGTGGCGCCGAGCGGATAGGGATAGCCGAGCCAAATTTTTACCGGAGTCATAACTGCAACCCGTTCCTATCCAACACGGATTACGCGTTGGCAATTGCTAAGACGGTGGAGTATTGGAGTAGTGGAGCAATGGCTTGATTCTTGCCAACACTCCATTACTCCAACCCCGATGCGATTGCCCGATCCATTGTTGCTGGGCGCGATTTATGGCCTGTCGGAACTTTATCTCGCGGTCACGCGGCGCGCGCCCGCGCGCGCGACCTCGCGCGACCGACATTCGCTTATTCTCCTCTGGGCCGTCATCATTGTCAGCCTTTGGTTCGGTGTCCAAATGGTGTGGCTTGTGCCGGGTGCCACCCTGCCGTATCCGCTCGGATTTTATCTGGTTGGCTTTTGTTTGTTTCTGGGCGGGCTGATTCTGCGTTGGTACTCAATCGGTTATCTCGGTCGCTATTTTACCGTTGACGTGTCGATCTCGGCCGAACACCGGCTGATCGATTCTGGTCCATATCGTTTCATCCGGCATCCAACCTACACGGGCGCGCTTCTGGCCTTCCTCGGTCTCGGGTTCTGTTTCGGAAACTGGTTGTCGATCTTGTTTCTGGGCTTGCCGATTATCGCCGCATTTCTCTGGCGCATCCGCATCGAGGAACGCGCGCTCCTCCAAGCGCTCGGTGAGCAGTACCGCCGCTATATGCGCCGGACAAAGCGGTTATTACCGTTCATTTATTAGAAGTTTTTTTAAGGCTCCTGTAGCCGTCGCCCCTCCGGGCGAGCCGACTACAACCGCGGCGTTGGATCGACATGTTCGAAGCGGCAACGCGGCGGTTGCCATTTTCGTTGCAGCAAAAACCGCTCGTGCAGATGGCGGTCCGTTTTTTTTGAAAACGCGGACCTGTATCGGACGAGATTTGCTCGCGCGAGCAAAATTCGATTCCTTAGACGATTTACAAATCGCGCAAGGCGTGTTGCGCTTTCTCGACATCGCTCGGCCGCAAGATGATGAGGCCGGTTGCGGCTTGGGGAGTGGCCGCGAGATAGGCATACTCGATGTTCACCTCGGCGCGTGAAAGTTGCTCCGCGATCTTCGCCAGCACCCCTGGTTCATTCTCGGTTTCGATCATGAGCACGTCGGACTCGAGCGCGAGCACCCCGGCTTCGCCCAAAAGCATGAGCGCTTTGGTCGGATCGCTTACCACCATGCGCACAACCGAGTGATCAACCGTGTCGGAAGTGGCAAGCGCGTGGATGTTTATTTCGGCCTTCGCCAGCGCGTCGCACACGCGGGCGAGCGCGCCGGGCCGATTCGCAAGAAAGACCGCGAGTTGCATTACCGATTTCACGGACTTGAGATGTGGATTCATGGCGTTTCCAAAGTGATGCCGAGCGCCGCTTCTGACAACTCAACAAAATTGAACACGTGACTGAGCCCTCATTTCAAACGAAGAACAATCTGCCACGCGAATAGAACCGCGCCGGCGCAAGTGGATTAGCTATGAGGCCCATCACCCCACGTCTCGATTCAACCACAGCGCTCGATTCCAGGCCGGGCATTTTGGTCAAGCCGCGCCGCACGATCGGTTTCCTAACCGCGTGCGCCATCGTGATTGCGAACATCATCGGCACCGGCGTCTTCACCAGCCTGGGTTTCCAAGTCGCGCAAATTCATTCCGGTTTCCCACTGCTGTTGCTATGGATCGTGGGCGGCATCGCCGCGCTCTGCGGCGCTCTTTGTTATGGCGAGCTCAGCGCCGCGCTGCCTCGCTCCGGCGGCGAATATCATTTCCTCTCGAAGATTTATCACCCCGCGGTCGGCTTCATGGCCGGTTTTGTTTCCGCTACCGTCGGTTTTGCCGCCCCGATCGCACTCGCGGCCATGGCGTTTGGAAAATATTTTCAAGGCGTTTTCAACTTCGGCTCCCCAGTGCTGCTCTCCTTCGTGGTTGTCTGGTTGATCGCGCTCGTTCATCTGAGCGGCTTAAAATTCGGCAGCGTTTTTCAAAACCTTTCTACTCTCGTGAAATTGCTTTTGATCGCTGTTCTAATCGGCGCTGGGCTTTTTGTCGCCCCCAAGCAACCGATCGCGTTTCTTCCGGCGCACGGCGATACCATGTCGATCTTCGGCGCGCCGTTCGCGGTCGCGCTCGTTTACGTGATGTATTCCTATTCGGGCTGGAACGCGGCCTCCTACATCACTGGTGAAATCAAGCGGCCCGAAAAAAATGTCCCGCGCTCGCTTCTTGTTGGCACGGTTGTCGTGAGCGCGATTTATGTCCTCTTGAACGCCATTTTTCTCGCCACGACGCCCGCATCGGAGTTGACCGGTCAGCTCGAAGTCGGCTTGATCGCGGGCCAACACATCTTCGGCACAGACGGCGGCCGGATTGTCGGCGGGGTCATTTGCCTCGGACTGATTGCTTCGATTAGCTCGATGACATGGATCGGGCCGCGCGTCACCATGTCGATGGGCGAAGATCATTGGCTGCTTCGGGCGCTCGGCCGGAAGAACCATCACGGTATCCCAACCTACGCTATCGTTTTGCAGTTGCTCATCGTTAATGTGCTCTTGCTTAAGAGAAGTTTTGAATTCGTCGTGGTTTACATTCAGTTCAGTTTGCTGCTCTGCTCGTTGCTCACCGTTCTGGGCGTAATCGTCTTGCGCGCGACCCATCCCAGCATGAAGCGTCCCTATCGTGTCAGGGCCTATCCCTTGCCGCCACTCATTTTTGCCACCATCACGATTTGGATGATGATTTATCTCTTGCGCTCGAACCCGGCCGAATCATTCTCCGCGCTCGCGACAATGTTCATCGGCTTTGCTCTCTATTTCTTTGCCGGAAAACGCTTTCGGCAATTGACATGAGAAACACGCTTTTCATTTCAATGACCACGAAAATCGCATTCTCGATCCTCGCGTCGTCGATCCTTGCCGCGGCGCGCGGCGCTCAGGCCCAGCAAAATCCACCAGCAGCGACGCCTGCCCTCCCCCCGCCTAACGATACTGCGCTCTTCCTAGCTGGTATGCCAGTTCCAGAAAATTCACCGCTCGCCGCACTCACCCGTGATCCCGCCTGGCAGGAACACTCGGCCTTTTTTGAAAACGCGTTTGCCAAACTCAACCTGCGCCAGCTCCAAAAACTCGCCCTCTGGGAAACCACATATCTTCCCGAAGCTAAGCAATCGATACCGGTCGCCTTCTATATGTTTAGCGGACCAGATTTTCTTTACGTGGATCAATTTTTCCCGAGCGCATCGGTTTACGTTCTCTGCGGCAAGGAATCGATGGGCCCGCCACCCGATCCATTCCGCATCGCGGACCTGTCCGCTGCGCTGCACAATCTGGAAAATGCGATGAACGCGTCGCTCACCACGAGCTATTTCATCACCAAGGATATGAAGGTCGATTTGCAGCAGCAGCAACTCAACGGCACGCTTCCGATTCTTTATGTCTTTCTTGCCCGGGCCGACAAAACCATCACCGATGTGACCTTCGG